>Ga0316205_10002925_pt1 | contig 16818 bp, 21 predicted proteins | sample 3monthpyrite_MG_FD_204941 | JGI IMG/M metagenome (GOLD analysis project Ga0316205, IMG submission 204941) | Microbial mat bacterial communities from mineral coupon in-situ incubated in ocean water Damariscotta River, Maine, United States -... | ecosystem: Environmental > Aquatic > Marine >... | reverse complement strand
CATCCACGCCGCCGCTGATCGACCAGGTCACGGTTTCATCAGCCGTCAGCGTCGCAACGCTCGTCGTACCCTCATCGACCGTGAAGCTCGCAGCTGACGTGATCGTCGGCGCACCTTCATCAACGTCAACTTCGGACAAGACAATCGATTGAGCAACGGTGGCCGATCCATCATTAGCGAGGACAGTTATCGTCCGACTGTTGGGAGTCACCTCAAAATCATTTGGAATCGCAGAAGAAACACCAAAGGAAGTGAGCGAAATCGCACCGCTAGATGAGCCAATTTCATACCAGCCATTCGAGTTTCCAGCTGAAATCGAAAATGCAACTGACCCGGCAGCATTGACCGTCTGCACAGTACCAATGACATCCAGATCTCCAGAATTTTCAATATAGCTAAAATTGTTAGACGAGTTGAAAGTGAGCGAAGACGAGCCCGGCCCCGGGAAAAAGATATTTAATACATTCAAGGCGCTGCCGACATTCTGACTCCCGTCAAGATCATTCGGCAAAAGCGTTGCAAGGCTAAGTGTACTTTGAGGAAACTGGAGTATGTATGTCTTCCGAAGCGACGGAGTTGAAACAGTATAACCATCACTTTGACTAGTGACCGTTGTCAGGCCGATCCAATCAGAATTGCCCGCACCGCCATTCTTCACCCACGAAATCACAGCTGGAAATACCAGCGTCGAACTGTCGTCAAAATTGATAGTCGCAGTGACAGCCTGACCAGACCAAACACCGCTCGTCGCTGCCTGGGAGATACTAATGGAATTGATGTTCAGAGAACTGAAGAGAACAGCATTCGATGTCTGATTAGAGTTATTCTGATACTCGGCGATCGCCCCACGATCGAATTCAGCAACCAGCGTAACGCTCTGCGCGCGCGCAGGGAGGGCCACAAAGAACGCCAACCCGAACACGAGAAGGCACATGGCAACCAATCGGTTTGTCAACTTTATCACCCAACAACCTTGCAAAATCGATCAATTGGGCAGTTGATACGTAAAATTACCTAATGGATTGTTAACCTAGTTCAGTAAGCAAGTTTATCTAAGTCTATGATTTGTATGATGATGACAGGCAGCAGCAATCCATTCGTTAGGATTTCAACGCGATCGATAATGAATCAGGAGAGGCCACTCTCGTTAAGAGCTGGAGCAAACCGACTAGGTGCCGAAGCGACAAATTGCTCCGTCGGAGACCATACTGCCCTCACGACAATCGACAAAATGAAGTCCAGAGACCGAAGCCCAATGAGCAGTATTGAAGGCATAGACCGGAAAATTCCTGCTCAGGTCCTCCAGCCGGTCTTCACATCAGGTCGACAGAAAAGACCACCAAGCATATCCGCCAACAAGGAAAATGACTGCCAAGAGTAACAACAACGCCCATGCCTCGGGAGCAAGCCTACTCTCGCTAGATTTCAAATCAGGGTCTTCGTTCCAGATTTGCATCTGCCTACTTTACACGAATGGCTGGGCTGAGGAAGCACGCTGACGACATTAGTTTCATGATTTACACAGACGACGTTGTGATCACGGGAAAGCGCATTGGCTAAAATGATCGTGGAGGTTAACGTGAGCGGGAGCGAATTTTGTAAGCTCCCTATTTGTCCGGACCTGAGCTTTGCCCGCTCAAGTAGTCGGAAGGGTAGGTCACTGTTCTCACCCCGATTATTGATTCACCTTACCTATCCCGCAACTTCCTAAATTTCCAAATTCGGTCATTGCCGAAAGGCAAGATCGTAGCCGATAAGTGATGACCGCGGCGGGAACACCATGCAGTTACAGCGTCTTCTTGAAGAACTGCAAAGCCGCTAATTCGTCTCGCTCCTTAGTAACATCGCTCTCCAGGATTTCACCTTCGTGATCCACAACCCCCGAGAAGTAATGCGTCTCGATAATGATGCTGGCTTCGCGGCACTCCGGGTCACGAACAATCGTCGAGGTGCGAGCGCCAGTTGCAAAACACACGCATCCGATTGATCCGTCCATAGTCGCTGGATTTCGGTCAATAACGTTGGCGCAAATCTGTGCCACCAACATCGAAGCGTCTCGCAGCAAATATCAATGCCACATTTGACTGGAAGATCTTCGACGCTCCCGCAAGTCTGGAGGAAACCCAGACATACATAGTCGCTAAAAGCCGAATGGCTTCAGGTGATAAGTTAAAACAGCGAAACGAACTGGCTACCTTCCCGGGTCTGGGAATCTCTTCGCCCCACCCTCACTTTCCGACCAGATTCGCTTACTTTGCTACCACTCTTCAGGCCCCGCATCTTTATTTCAGTCCAATTTGGTCCTATCGCATGGAGAAAGCTTCACCATAATGGCGGACAACATCGTGAATATTGCAAGTCCCGATGCAGGCGAGTGGCTAGAAGCTCTCGCTTCACTAAACGAGGCAGTGGCGAACTCTAGGCCGAACTCAGAAGCAACGCATCTTCGCACTTTTTACAATCTCTTACAGAACGCTCCGCCTGGAACATTCTCTCCTGCACCAATGGTCAAAGAGAAGGAGCTAGAAGCCATGATCTCGTCTGGAGCCAACGAAGCTGCCGTGCTTCGCACGATCTCACCACTGATGGGCTATATGATTAGTCGCGCTCCGGGAATAAATTGCGAAACAATCGCTTCAGTCTGGGTCCCCGGGGCCGACAAAGAAACCACGGCCAGGAACGCCACGGTCGCCGGCGCTATCATGAGTGCCGCAAGTGCAGCACTATACAAGACCCACATAGCTACAGCAGATGGTTCAATGACAAAGGGAACTACTCACTAGCCCTATGCCGCTCGTCTCTTAAGTGGGCGGCCTCTTGCATTCCTCGGAATCACGATTTCAGCATCGAATGCAGCCTGAACCGCTTCTGCAACGTGCTTTTTTCCAAGCTTTGCCATCATATTTGCACGGTGCACTTCCACAGTGCGACTGCTGATATCCATCTCACTAGCGATGGCATTGTTAGTACGTCCACCTGCCAGAAGTGAAAGTACTTCTAGCTCCCGCTTCGAAAGGCGCTCTACCAGATGCTTAGCCTGATTAGCAGCACATCTGCTTTCGCCAAGATCATCGAAACGCCTTCCAACAATCTCAAAATGAGCAACAAGTTGATCATGTTGGAATGGCCATTCCATATAATCCAGCGCGCCTTCCAAGATCGCATTTACAACGTTCTCGACCTTGGGCATCTGGCTGTATGCAATTACAGGTTCAAATCCGCCCTTTTCTTTCATTTTTGATATTACATCACACACATTTTTTTCATGGTCATAAACCATTATTATCGAGTACTCACTCCAATACTGATCAAGTTCTCGTATACTTTCATATGGCTCCACATGGAACATTCCACCCGAGATTTGTCGCGCGATTGCAGCCCTGCGCGATGAGTCTGGATCGAGAACTACCGCACGATTCAATTTACTCATGATCAAAAACCTCTTGTTGCCAGGCTTTGAACCAACCTTAGGCAGAACATGGTTCATGATTTTTCACATAGCAACTACGTATTAGTCCGAATTGAACCTAGTCAGGAAGTAACGAAGCAAAATGCCGACTCATGCCAACCACATATTTTGTAAGCATGGCGTCGATTTCCGTCGGCCAAAACGCCGATTCGATTACAACAATCGACTAGATTCACGTAGTGGCAGACAAGGATCATGGGCGATTGATTATATTTTGTATCCGCGCGATTTAGGTGATTAATGGCAATGGAAATGAGTTTAGGCAATGAGTCTTGTTGAAGTGGTCTGAGCGCTCTCCGCCTCCAAAAGCGACTGCAACCTCGGCAAGGTTACGGCCTGCGAATAAACAAAGCCCTGAATTAGATCACACCCTCCGGCCCTTGCGATTTCCTCATCGGACTTATCAGCCACCCCTTCAGCAACTACAGTGAGCCCATGAGATTTGACGAGGTCGACAAGCGCCCTCAGCATGGCAACATTGCCTGTTTGGCGCGCCGTCTCAATTAGGTTGTGATCAATCTTTACAATTGAGACTTCATGGCTACTCAAATTTCTGATCGAAGCCATTGTTGCTCCAAAATCATCAACTGAGAGAACAAATCCTGCACTCGTGAGACTTGCAAGATTTTTCCCGATTTCGGGACCACGCTCAACTACCGCACGTTCAGATATTTCGATTTGCACGCGCGAGGGGTTCACTCGAAATTCCGACGCCATCGCCGCCAGACGCGGCACGTATTGGGGGTCTAAAAGCTCAAGCGGACTCACATTTAAACAGATCGAAATTTCACTTGTCCGGCTTGCAGCCATCATTGCAGAACGAGCCACACTTTGCCCGAGATCGCCAATAAGATGTGCACCCTCGGCAATCGCGATTAACTCTTGAGGCGAGATCGGGCCGGTCATTCGATCTTCCCACCTTACGAGCGCCTCGGCCGCAACGATCTTACCTTTAAGGTCAAAAATTGGCTGGAACTTTGTTGTCAAATTGGGGCTCAACTCATCACTCTGATAATTCTCGTTGCCCGCCAATAGCGCCTCGACTAACCGCCGTTCAGTTTTCGTACGAATTTCCAGCTGTTCGCCCATGTAATCGTCAAACAGTTGGAAGCCTCCGCCACATTTCTTGGCCTCGTACATTGCGATGTCTGCCTGTCGCATGACTGTCGAGCAATCCCCGTGATTGCGCAGTTGGCTAGCCCCAACACTCGCCCCGACGGATATCAGCGTGCCATTGATTTCATATTTTCCGGCAACAGATTGGACAATGCGCCTTCCAATTTCTGTGATTTGTTCCTTGGTTTGAGTAGGAACAATCACCGCAAATTCGTCACCTCCCAAGCGAGTAACCGATAATCCTGTCATACATTTGACCAGCCTGCATGCAACTTCCTGAATAAGAGCATCGCCCATATGGTGCCCCAACGTGTCATTCACGCTTTTAAACTGGTCCAGGTCGAGGAAGTACAATGTGCTTGCCGCACGCTTCCGACCCTCGGCCAAGAGACCATCGAGCTCCTCAAGTAAGCGCTTGCGATTTCCCAACCCAGTCAGCGGATCGCTTCTGGCATCTTGCCATGCATTAGTTCGGCTCTCAGAAAGCTCGCCATATAGCTGCCTAAGGTTCCCGTGAAGCATACTCATGACAAGGAGCGTGGCTGCGCTTGAACCCGCAAGCAGCACGGCGAAGAGATGCCCTTCCCCTGCCATTTTCGATCCAAACTCCGACATCGAGAATGTCAAAGATATCGTGGTTAGTGCGATCATGGCCGTGGTTGCACCAACCAGCAGCGACATCAGTTTGCGTTCATGGGATTTCCTGAGCTCCATGCCATTCTTGTCGCAAAAAACAAATAATATATAGTTAATATTTCTATTAAGTATTAAACACAATTATCTATTACTTATAATTAATATGCATCGACTTATGTTTCTTTTCGAGAAGGCAATTGAATATAAATTCAACTTGTATGTTAAATTTATTAATAGGTTTTGGCCCCCGGAATATCGCGAGCAAATGGCTTTGCCGAACCGATCACCAACATTATCCCAGATGACTTTCGACAAGAAGAGGAGCAATATGGCAGCTGCAAAGCCAACGTCGGCTCAATGGGGTGCTCCAGCTGATCAACGCATTGAGGGTCGAACTTCGACCTTATTTCGTCCTGTTCTAATCGAGACCGACGCATTTGCCGGATTTTGCCTGGTTAGGAATATTTCGCCTAGTGGCCTAATGGGCGAAGTTTACACTTCCTTGACGCCTGATACGCCGGCGCTGCTGTCCTTTGAGCCTAATCGAACTATTCATGGCTGCATCAAGTGGTGCCGGGACGGGCGGATCGGCATCGAGTTCGACAAAGCAATTGATGTCGCAGAGATTCTAGCTGCAGTGGGAGCTGGAACATTTGACGGCAAAATAAACCGTGCCCCGCGCCTCGCCATCCAAATAGCAGGAGAGGTGATTGTGGATCAACGAGCAATCCCAATTGAAATTCAAAACATATCCCAACGAGGTTTACGGGTGCGCGCAACTTATCTCCAGCCTGGCGAAGAAGTGGAAATTCGGATAACCGGGATGAGGAATCGCAAAGCAATCGTGCGCTGGACACAGCAGGATTCAGCGGGCCTGAACTTCATTACGCCACTACCCTTTGTGGACTTAGCGAAATGGATCATTGAAACCCATCTCACAGTTTGATGCGCACGACCACTGTAAGAGTCAATTTCGCTCACAAAATTATTTGAACTCGATCGCCGTGCGTCCACGAAGCGGGACTAAGGTGTCTTGCTCGGCGAATACAATGCCCATCCTCAAACGAATCACTGAGAAATGTCGAATTCCCGTGAAGAAGGCAGTCGCAATTTTCTCAGTTGCATCCTGCAAACTTGGCTATCAGCCTATGAGGTCGATCGAGCACAGGGCCATTCCTGCAGTATTCTGTTCGGCATTCATTGCAAAGGTTTGGGTTGCCCGCCTATCGGAATTACTGAACCCATTATTATTGGTGCCTTCCGCCAGTAATGAATGCGGGTATCGCGAACCTTCAATCTATAGGATGCCTCGATTAGCGATAATCATCCCGCCTCTCACAAAACTATCGATTTGATTCGATAAACTTCTTGTGACAATAGCGGCCGAATGCATCAGCCAGGTGCTGTCAGTCTAACTCAAACTAGTCTCCACCTGAAAGAAATCCGTTGCTAAACAGAAGGGTATGCAACCCATATCCTTCAAGCGTCATCGCTTTCATCCGGACATCATCCGACACGCCGTGTGGTTGTATTATCGGTTCACATTGAGCTTGCGGGACGTCGAAGATCTGCTCGCCGAGCGCGGTATCGACGTGACATATGAGACCATCCACAAGTTTGGTCCGACGATCGCCGCCAACATTCGCAAGCACCGTCGGCCAGCCGATTGCGTTTGGCATCTGGACGAGATGGTTGTGAAGATTGGCGGCAAACGCATGTTCATGTGGCGTGCCGTCGACAAGGAAGGCGAAGTGCTGGACGTCCTGGTCCAGAAGCGCCGCAACAAGGCAGCCGCACTGAAGTTGTTGCGAAAACTGCTCAAGAACCAAGGGTTCGTGCCCGAATCAATCATCCCCGACGGACTGGCTTCATACAAGGCAGCGCTCCGCGATCTCGGCGCTTTGAAACGGCACCAACCCGGTCGGCTCCAGGAGAACAATCGGGCAGAAAATTCACACCTTCATGTCCGCAGGCGGGAGCGAAAAATGCAGCTGTTCAAGTCGCAGGGTCACGCCCAGCGTTTCGTTTCAACCTACTCAGCGATCTACAATTGTTTCAATACCGAACGTCATCTCATCTCCAGGAAAACAATTAGAACTTACCGAGACCGTGCATTCGCGGAGTGGCAAGCCGCGTCCGCTGCTGCAGCGTGAGATTGGCAAAACGCGCATCACTGCGCTTCACAAAACTTAAACTGACAAAGCCGTTAAAACTGCTAGGCATTTGATTAGCAAAAGGCATGCCATGGTTATATACCTGTTAAGCTTGGTGCTTGAAATAATATTTCACGGATATAGAACCCGTTCCGATTTGGAGCAATTCACCCCCCAGGACTATCGAATTGATTTGATGATCCTATTGTGACACTGAAAACTCAATGCAGCAGCAATCATCCCAGCCATCGAATAGTCCATCGACCTCAGAGCTTGAGGGACACATTGTCGAAGCACTTGAGATTGCAGATAGCATCGGCTTGACACTGGTAGGCTGCCGCCTCGAGGAAGCCCTCGACGCACTGCGCGAAGCAAAACTCGCCCAATAGCCAAATTGACTTATCCTTAGGGATGCGATCCAACTGAGGAATGGGAATTCCGGCATGTTAGGCTAGGATTCACCTATGAGACTAGGTATAAATTTACAACTGAGCCCTAGCGCACTAGGCATTCGTAAGAGTGGCCGAAATGGAACATATCGAACTCACGGAAAAGCAGTCAGCTATCGCACTGGCATTGCTTCGGCGTACACCATACAAGGTTATCGCTGGCGAACTTGGCATTGCAGAATCGACTGTCAACGATCACATACGAGCACTGCGGCGAAAATTTGACGTCAGCACCACACAAAAGCTTGTCGAGAGATTGCTGACCACAGAACTGGTCACGATGGATACCCCCCCAAATGGGGGGCAGTGGAAAAATCGGGTCGAAACGCCGGTGTTTTTCAACGAGCCCTTGCCACGAAACGACGAGTGTCTCCTGGCCGATGTATCTAGCATTTTAGATGGCACCGAATTCAATTGGCCAAGCGAACCAACTGTTGTTTCGGAGGAGCTCGACGGACCTGGAGCCATCTTGCCCCGGCTGCTGGCAGTCGCGAAAACGACCGCTTGGATTCTGGCTGCAATTGTTTTGACGGTTGCTGCGTTAAATGGGGTCAACAGCCTGGTGCTCGATATCTGGCCTGCCTCCTGATAGCAGAGACTGGTTCATTTGAGCTTGGCCGGTCTTAAGGAGACAGGTCATGGACAAGTTTGATAGAGGCGTTTCTGAGATTCGTTCAAGCATTCGAAATGCAGAGGCCCTAAGCGATGAGCTGCTAGGTACATTGGCGACACTTAAGTTAAAGATGATTTCTTTCAGGTCGCACCCTGATGTGGAACCACATGCCGGACAAAAGGCTTTCATTCGCCTTCAACGTGCCGAGCAAAGCTTGGTTGATGCTGCGAATGATCTGTTCAGAACCCACGACGAGTTGGTGAATGCAGCCGTACGCATGGATGTTGAGCACCCTGACTACCTGGAAAAAACAGGAGCTTCCGGCTTGTCTGATGATGTGCCAATTTCAACCAAAGATATGGCTGGAATCTACTCTTGACGAGCGGGTAATGGCTGCGAAAATCGCGAGATGCTGGAGATGTTTGAAAACAGAGCACTTCTGCAGCATCTCGCAATCCTGGCATTGCTACTGGCTGCCTGGAGATGGGGTGACGCACCAGAAAGGCTCAGCGCGGTTATATTGGTTGCAATGCCGATATTAGAAGTCGCCTATCATCTTGGTTTTGGCGCCGGGTATGTCGTCTCTGACTTAGATATTGGGCACTTCATCATAAGCTTGACCGCTTCAACTGCACTGCTTGCAATCGCGCTTTACGCGAACCGGAGATATCCGATATGGCTGGTCTCTTTTCAACTGATTTCTCTCCTTACGCACGTCGTCAAAGACTTCAGCGACCGGGAGATGTCGATTGCCTATCAGATCATGGTGATAGCACCTTCGTACTGCATGATGTTAACTCTTCTCTTGGGAATCGTATACCACCGAAGGAGATACTCTCGTTACGGTCAGTATCGTCCCTGGCGCACTTCATTGCCCCGATCGCAGGACCGGATGCCGCAATTCATGCCAAGAAACTGATCCAAAGATTTGGCAGCCTTTCAAGCGTGTTCGAAACGCAGACGGATTGTAGGGAGCTAAGTGAGCAGGAAGCCCGGATACTTGATTTCCTTCACTCTGCGCGAACGCTGGTAGAAGAGGCCATGCACGAGTCAATGGCACGCAGCAGTTTTTCCGCGAACAACAAAAGCTTTTTACAATACATAAAGACGAGTCTGGGCTTTATAACAAGAGAGCGTGTTCTGGCCGTTTTTGTTGATGCAGGTGGGCATTATTTGAGAAACGAGATAGTTTCGGAAGGCAGTAGTAATGCGGTAAGAATTCCCACAAGGCGCATCGTCCGGCGCGCACTCGATCTTGCCGCCCATGGCGTTTTGCTGGCGCACAATCATCCTTCAGGCAAAGCTCGACCAAGTGCGTCAGATATAAAAACGACCGAGAAGCTGAGAGAAGCACTTCTGAGCTGCGAGATCGGTCTGCTTGATCATTTCGTTGTGTCTGGGAACGACATTTACAGTATGAAACAGGGGGCATTAATATGACGATGTCTCGTAATGAATCCCTTATCCGTGCGTTGGAAGAGGTGTGTGATATTCTGAGCTCGATGAAGGACAAACCTTCAATCATATGTGGCGACGAAGCTGCCACCCGAGAAGAAGCAGACTTAATTGTTCAAACGAGCGGTCTATGTTCAGAGCAGGCAATCAAGTCAGTTGAACAAGACCTGGTGAAGCATGCGCGCCTAATCCTAAAACACCGCAAAATGCGGCGAGGTCACCTGCCTGAACAAATCTTCGGAGAGCCTGGCTGGGAGATGCTCCTAGACTTGTTTATTCATATGAACTTAGGAAAAGCCGTAAATATCTCAAGCATGTGTCTCGCTACCAACGCACCCAAAACGACCGCTTTGCGCTACATAGAATTACTTGCTGAAATGGGGTTAATTCAAAAAGTTGCCAGCCCTCATGATGGAAGGATCACATATGTGAAGCTCACACCCAAAGCCTATGTGTCTCTAGGAACGTACCTTCTCGAAGTAAGTCGAGCAACTCCTGAATTAAATATAGCACATGCCGAAATTGTTCGTTCAAAAATTTAGTTTTTAATCTTGAGCTCCTTTATCAAACCTACTAATAACATTAAATCATATTGGAAATAGCACGATAAAGCTATAAAAATTGTTAAAGTTATATAAAATCTTGTTTTGGCATCTACCTAATTGTATCGGCGCCATTTAATTTTCAGATCGCTTTTTATCTTGATCCCTAATCTCAAGTTCTATCAACTCTAGTAATATACTAATTTCTGTGCACAAATTTTCAGGAACGCAACGTGCAGGAGGTCCCCCAGTGATTGGTCTTGCGCAATCCAGATTTTCCCTCGTAGCCAGTATCTCATCTGCGTCGAGCTGTAGCAACGATTTCAATTTCTGTCTCCTAGCACCATTAAAGAAGTGCTCTCCACATCAAAATTTCTGTTAATTTTCTAGCGTTTGATATAATCTATATTGCACAATATTTCAAATAGGTCACCTTATCATAATGGCTCTTGTGTGCCCTTCCCCTGCCGTCATTCTAATGTCAATTCGCCTCTACTTGATACAGCTCGCCCTACCCTTGGCGTTGTTCAAGCCGTGAGGTTTTGCCACTCAGTCACGGCAGCTGGACACCCGCAATAACCCCTCGCATTTCCGGTGCTGATGTGATTCAGCGTCGGCGAGGAGATAACGCTGATGCTTCCATCGAGCCTGTTTTCGCTGTCGGAACACCTGGAGCGACTGAGCCGGGATGGCGATCCGCTGGAGGTTCTGGCCGACGCGGTGGACTTTGAGTGTTTCCGCACCCTGCTGGCGACGGAGCTGGGATATAGCGACGGTGCAAAGGGTGGCAGGCCGCCGTTTGATCCGGTCTCGATGTTCAAGGTGCTGGTGGTTCAGGCGCAACACAACCTTTCCGATGCCCGGATGGAGTTCATGATCAGGGACCGGCTGTCGTGGATGCGGTTCTTCGGCTTCGATCTGGGCGGCACCATGCCGGATGAGAATACGATCCGCCACTACCGCAACCGTCTGACCGCGAGCGGCACGCTTGAGGCATTGATGCAGGCTTTCGATCAGCAACTGCACGAACGCGGCTATCTCGCCATGGGCGGCCAGATCGTCGATGCCACGCTGGTCCCCGCTCCCAAGCAGCGCAACACAGAATCAGAGAAGGCAGCGGTCAAGGCGGGCAGATCAGCAAAGCAGATCTGGCCAGGCAAGCCGAACAAGGCGCACCAGAAGGATGTCGATGCCCGCTGGACAGTGAAGGTCGGTGGCAAAGTCCGTTATCGCCCCGACGGCACACCCCTGCCGCAGATCGCCACGCCGGTGTTTGGCTACAAGAGCCATATCAGCATTGATCGACGCTTTGGCTTCATCCGCAAAGGCAAGGTCACCTCTGCGGCGCATAGCGACGGGCGGGAACTGCGGCATGTCATCGACCCGCACAACACCGCTTCCGATGTCTGGGCTGATAGTGCCTATCGCAGCCGGAAGAACGAGACGTGGCTGGCGCGGCATATGTTCACGAGCCGCATCCATCGTCGCAAGCCGAAGGGCATGCCGATGCCCGAGCGCACATCACGCGCCAATGCCGCCAAGTCAGCCGTGCGGGCCAGGGTCGAGCATGTCTTCGCGCATCAGAAGGGCCGCTACGGCCTGTTCATCCGCACCATCGGCCTTGCCAGGGCGCAGGCCAAACTCACGCTCGCCAATCTCGCCTACAACTTCGACCGCCTGATCTTCCATGAAAGACAGGAAGCGACGGGATAGGTGCGCCCCGAAGCCGCACCTGGCGCTAGAAATGGCCGGAAGGCAGCCAGAAAATACCGATAACAAGGCGCTCAGCCCGCCGATCCGCGCAGCCAATGCTCTGTCGGCTCCAACGCAGCGGGAAGAACACGGTTATTGCGGGTGTCCAGCTTAGTAGCAAGTCTTGTAAGTCTGCCTGTCATCGAATGGTGTACGGAATTGGGTGGTGGTAGACGTTGGCATGGACTGCGGCGAGCTTCGGCAAGCCTTTCTTACGCCTGAGGTACTGCATCACTCGCTCTCACCGGCCCAGTAGGAGGCGTGCGTTTGGCTCGATTGTCAGCCACCCTACAGGGATCTTGGAACGAAGCAAAAATTCTTCGAGTGCATTCTGTCGGCGGAACGCTTGCACCGACTTGACAACTGCCATGATGGGAAATGCACTAACGTCGCAGTACGCGTTGAGGCAAGCTTTCAACCGTTCTGGGTCATTCATGAACTCACCACAATTTGAACCAATGACAACCCAGTCAGCTGGGGAAGAAATCATGTACCCAAACCAACCCTTCCACGGCCGGAGACCCACGCCAGAGCCGCTCTGGCAATTTCCTCATCCCTCGACAGCCAACTGGGCGCCGTGCGAGCTGCTAAAAGCACATCATGGTCTACTTCCGTTTCAAATCGAAGGCCGACGATCGAGCCATCGACCCACATAATTTCCCCAAAGGCTTCAAGGGACTCCCATTGCAATATGGCTTCGCTTCCTTCGCGAAGCCTGGTTTCCGCCAGAATCTTTGCTCCACTCAACGACAAGTTGAGCAGCACTACTGAACATGTTCCATCTAGCGTCGTCAAACGCGCATTGAGTCTTAGCCTCAAGCGGCTGGTAGAGCGCCTCCCAATGCTGGCCACACAGATTTGTTCGAACTTGTCAGACATGACTTCAGTTTGGCAAAATATGCCTGAGGAATGCTCAAGAAGAGAATATGTGAAACTACCTATGTTATCAAAGCGGATATCCCGCTTGGCGATGTCCAGCATATTATCGAATTGTTTGATGTAAGGTCCATTGGGGCCAGCTTAGAAGGCTTTGCGATGGATCTGTTAGGCAAAACCTATTGCGCCGGATATCCGCAGGCCTCCACCAATGTGATCCGACCTTGGTGCCAAATAAAATGAACTATTCTGCTGCATTTCCGATTTTGGGCCAGTTCCAAGCGCCCAAAGCTTGGTCATCCCGAATATCTCCAACGCCCGCCTGACATTCAGAGATCACCCACGACCTTCTGACCTGCCCCCCAGGAAGCGGTCCGTTTTGAGAGTTAGGATTTCGGCTATTTACGGCTTGAAAGGAGCTGCTGAATGGCACGGAAGAGATACACGCCAGAACAGATTATCGGGATGCTGCGAGAAGCCGAGGTTCGGCTTTCGCAAGGGGAAAAGGTCGGTGCGATCAGCCGATCGCTGGGGATCTCGGAGCAGAGTTACTACCGTTGGCGTCGTGAGTATGGCGGCTTAAAGGTCAACCAGGCACGGCGATTGAAGGACCTGGAGAAGGAGAACCAGCGGCTGAGGAAGGCAGTGTCTGACCTCACGCTCGATGCGCTGATCCTGAAGGAGGTTGTCGAGGGAAAGTACTGAGCCCTTCACGGCGTCGGCTGGCCATCGATCATGTGCAGGAGGCATTGGATGTATCCGAGCGCCGCGCCTGCCGGGTCGTTGGCCAGCACCGCTCGACCCAGCGCAAGCTGCCTACACCACCAGCTGACGAGAAGCCGCTGACTTCAGCGATCATCCGGCTGGCCCAGCAATATGGCCGGTATGGCTATCGCCGGATCACAGCGCTGCTGCGGAATGAAGGCTGGGTGGTGAACGCCAAGCGGGTCGAGCGGATCTGGCGTCGAGAAGGCTCAAGGTTCCACAGAGGCAGCCCAAGCGCGGGCGGCTGTGGCTCAACGATGGATCGTGCGTGAGGCTCAGGCCACAATATAGCGGCCATGTGTGGAGCTACGACTTCGTTATGGACCGCACCCATGACGGGAAAGCGTTCCGCATGCTCACAGTGATCGACGAGCACAGCCGCCAGTGTCTGGCGATCCATGTCCAGCGCAAACTCAAGAGCGATGATGTCCTCGCTGTCCTTACCGAGTTGTTCCAACGTCACGGACCGCCCGATCACATCCGTAGCGATAATGGCGCTGAGTTCACTGCCCATGCCGTGCGCGACTGGCTCGGGCGGATCGGCGTCAAGACGCTCTACATCGAGCCAGGATCGCCATGGGAAAACGGCTATAATGAGAGCTTCAACGGTAAGCTCAGGGACGAGCTGCTCAACGGGGAAATCTTCTATACGCTCAGGGAAGCAGTCATCCTGATCGAGCGCTGGCGCATTCACTACAATACCGTCCGACCGCACTCATCGCTCGGATACCAGCCGCCGGCACCACAAACGATCTTGCCTCGCCCTGCTAGCCTGCCTTACGCTACGCTTCAGGCCGCCCAGCAGGGCGACCACAACCGCCGGAGCTCTAACTTAACCGGTGGACCACCCTAATGGGGCAGGTCACTTCTACGAAGTGAAGGCTTGAGAAACATCAGAAGACCCAGAGCCCTCGCTCAACATCGCAAGATACCTTTCCACCAGAATAGTCCCGGCGGTGGTAAGGACGACAAACCTTGACCTGCGATTTTCGATCACTTCTTCCCGCGTGATCAGACCGCTCTTAACAAGGAAATTAATCCATCTGATGCCTGTGGCATGCGGAGCGCCGGATTGAGAGACCAGATAGGTTGTCTGCGTCCTTAACTGCTTGGTCTCCGACAAGTAAAGTTCAAGCAGCATGGACCAAACCGGATTCAAGTATGATAGTTGCGGGATTAAAGCTCTCTGAAGCCGAATGCGTTCTATCTCTCGTTCAATGAACTTCGTGCTATACGTCACTGAGGTCACCTTCGGCTCCCGAGTGAAGAGCTAACTTCATCGCTCTCCAGAAGCTTAATGGATGCTTCCAGCAAGTAGGCCTAAAGATGACCAAAGCGAGAAAAGTGCCATTGCTCCAATGATGGCTGCTCGCCAAAATGCCTTTCAAATTGGATACGAAAGCACCGATTTCCCAAGGCAGGGTAACCGCCCAATTTGGCACGGCAAATCGAGGTACCCAGCGCCCGTCAGGAATGAGACTTTCGAGATTTATGCTATGATCTTGCTCTGATAATCTCTGCATCTTCTATCTTTTTCTATCTTTCTGTAGTTAACTCCCTGAAAGGTGATTGAGGACGTCGCCCAAGTCTTGCATCACAGTACCGCTGAAACAATTTACGCAAGGTGCTCCACCAGTTCTATCGCCAAAGGGCCAAGACTCGAAACTGGCAGTCCATACCCGCCTCGGAATTCCCCAGCTCGAAAACAAAGTTTCAGCCCCAAAAAGCTTTCCCCAACCTTTCCGCCTCAGGATGGACGACACAACACCTGAATAAAATTGAATAAAAATATTTTATTTGTTACCTATGAGAACATATGGATGACTTACGCCTCTTGCGGCATTTTGAAGCCGTCTACCGACTGATGAGTTTTTCGGCCGCAGCAGACGAGCTGAGGCTGACGCATTCAGCGATTACGAAGAGCATCAAGGCGCTTGAGACCAGCTGGGGAACGCCGCTTTTCCACCGCACGACTCGTACTGTCGTAGCGACTGAGGCTGGCAAGAAGCTCTACCCGCACGCGGTAAACCTATTGGTCCATGCGGGAAGCATTCGCGACTTGGTATCTGCAACTGCGCAAGAGATTAACATCGTGTGCGGCCCCATTGTGCTCGAACGAGTAATCCACCCAGCGATCGTGAAATTTTTGCGCCGCTATCCTGAGGCGCGGATAAATGCCATTTCCCTGCCACCGCATCTTGCGGCAGACGAACTGCTGCAGCGGAAGGCCCACCTAATTATCTATCACGCTTCAAGCCTTACAAGTCTGCCGCATAGGGAGCTTATGCGGGAGACTATCGTAATCGACGAACCTTACTGGTTGATCTCTCGCCTGGGTCACCCAATTGGAGCGGATCCATATTCGTATAAAGAATTGGTACGCTATGATTGGGCTCTGCCTGGGTATGATCGGCATTTCGAGGATTCGCTACCAGAGCAGTTGCGAAAATTTCTTCAGGACAATGGTGCCCCAAGCCATCGCCTACTGAGCCTGACCGCCTGTATTGAGCTCGTAAAGCAAACCAACATTTTAACCATTGCACCAAAAAGCGCTGCAGAGGCCATCTCGGCCAATGGGCAGATTGCGGCTGCACCACTTCCTGAGAGCTTCCGCTTCTCGATCGTCGCAGCAGTGCTCCACGAGACCAAGCGTAAACCGACTATTCAGCACTTTATCGAATGCCTTTAAAGCATCAGGCAAGACCGCCTGCTCAGTCCTCTATGAGTGGTAAAAACTTATGGCCTGATCCAAGCCGAGCGCAAGGCGACCTTTGCCAATTTGAGACAGTTGGTGTTAGACTGACAGCTCCATAGAGTGACGGTAGCCACTTTAACCATTGACGATCATTGCCAGTTTTTCTGACTTGTCCCCCGTCAGCGCCAATGGCACAGATTTGAGGTTGTGATTTAAGGAGGATTTGGGCTTCGTCGTAGTGACGAAGGAACGAAGATGAAGCCCAAATCCTCAAGGTTCAAAATCGCCGCCGAACAG
>Ga0316205_10002923_pt1 | contig 16822 bp, 14 predicted proteins | sample 3monthpyrite_MG_FD_204941 | JGI IMG/M metagenome (GOLD analysis project Ga0316205, IMG submission 204941) | Microbial mat bacterial communities from mineral coupon in-situ incubated in ocean water Damariscotta River, Maine, United States -... | ecosystem: Environmental > Aquatic > Marine >... | reverse complement strand
TGCAAAAACCAGACCAAAAACAGCCACGCTTTTTACAAGCACAATCTAACCGCTAATAATAATACAAAATGTACTCTAACAGCAACTTGCAAACTCTTAGCGTCTAAAACCCCCAAAACTTGAAGGACTTACAATAAATAATAGATAAATACTTCAATATTCGTCTGTAACTTATTTATTTTACGAACTTTTAATCATATTTTGTGGACTCAGTTCGCAAGTCAATCAGCTTGGCGGCGTAAAAATGCCGGAATATCTAAATATTCTAAATTAGCATCTGAACCAGTACGCACATCAGCCGATGTCTCTTGGCGACGTTTAACGGTTGGTCGATCTAATTGAGTGTAATCCACATCTCCATTTATGGTTTTATCTACAACTAACGTTGGAATTTCGGCTGCTACTTGTACTTCATTGCCCAAACCTGTTGCAACAACCGTCACCCGTAGTTCACCGCTCATTTCAGGGTCAATAACTGTTCCAACCACAACTGTTGCATTTTCAGAAGAAAATTCTTTAACCGTGTTACCCACTTCTTCAAATTCACCAATCGATAAATCCATCCCAGCTGTCACATTAACGAGTATACCTCGAGCACCCGAGAGATTTACGTCTTCTAATAGTGGACTAGCAATTGCTGATTCTGCCGCTTCTCGTGCACGACCTTCACCTGTTGCACGACCTGAGCCCATCATTGCCATCCCCATCTCTGACATTACCGTACGAACATCCGCGAAATCGACATTGATTAAACCTGGACGCGTTATCAATTCGGCAATGCCTTGCACTGCGCCAAGTAATACATCATTTGCAGCTTTGAATGCATCAAGCAAACTCATATTTTTACCAAGCACACTCAACAATTTTTCATTGGGAATTGTAATAAGTGAATCAACGTATTGTTTAAGCTCATCAATACCATTACTAGCGATATCACCACGCTTTTTCCCTTCAAAAGGAAAAGGTCGAGTTACAATTGCAACAGTCAAAATTCCCATTTCACGAGCAACTTGTGCAACAACGGGTGCTCCACCCGTTCCTGTTCCACCGCCCATGCCAGCAGTAATGAAGATCATATCTGAACCTTCAATGACTTCTGCGATACGCTCACGATCTTCTAATGCGGCTTGGCGACCAATATCTGGATTAGCTCCTGCACCTAGTCCTTTTGTAATGTTACCACCGAGTTGCAATACAGTTTTAGCCGACGAATTCTTAATCGCTTGTGCATCTGTATTTGCACAAATAAATTCAACGCCTTCCAACTCCTTACTCACCATATGTTCAACAGCATTACCACCACCGCCGCCGACACCGACAACTTTGATGACTGCACTTTGACTATATGTATCCATTAATTCAAACATCTTAGACCTCCTCACTGTATAACAGTGTTTTAAAAAATTAAAAATTACCCTGAAACCAACTTTTCATTCTTTGAATAACGCTACTGAAACTGCTTCCCATACGCGCTTCTGATTCACGCATACCTCGATTTTGATAACCAAATAATAATAAACCCACACCCGTTGAATGAATCGGAGTACGCACGACTTCTACTAATCCGGTAACATATTGTGGACTGCCTAAACGTACTGGCATGTGGAATATTTCTTCTGCTAGTTCAACTGCGCCTTCCATTTTTGAGCTTCCACCCGTTAGTACAACACCTGCAGCACATAAATCTTCAAAACCACTTCGTCGTAATTCAGCTTGAATTAAGGTAAATAATTCTTCATAACGTGGCTCAACAACTTCGGCTAACGTTTGTCTTGCAAGACGTCTTGATGCTCGCTCGCCAACACTAGGTACTTCAATTGTTTCTTCAATACTTGCCAATTGTGTTAAACAACACGCATATTTAAGTTTGATATCTTCTGCGTGTTGCGTTGGTGTACGAAGTGCAACTGCAATATCATTTGTAACTTGATCACCAGCAATAGGAATGACTGCTGTATGGCGAATAGCACCTTCGGTAAAGACAGCAATATCTGTTGTACCCCCACCAATATCAACTAGGCAGACACCGAGTTCTTTTTCATCTTCAGTTAAAACAGAATGGCTTGATGCAAGTTGTTCTAAAATCACATCATCAACTTCTAAACCGCAGCGTCGTACACATTTAATAATATTTTGTGCCGCACTCACGGCACCCGTTACCATATGTACTTTAGCTTCTAAACGTACTCCGGACATACCAATAGGCTCACGTATACTTTCTTGATTATCAATAATAAATTCTTGTGGAAGTATGTGAAGTATTTTTTGATCCGCTGGAATGGCTACAGCACGGGCCGCATCTATAACACGCTCAACATCAGCGTTGGAAACTTCTTTATCTCGAATAGCAACAATACCATGAGAATTTAAACTGCGAATATGACTTCCGGCAATACCTGCATATACAGAATGAATTTGGCAACCCGCCATTAATTCTGCTTCCTCAACTGCACGTTGAATCGATTGAACCGTTGACTCAATATTTACAACAACACCTTTTTTCAAACCGCGAGATGGATGCGAGCCAATACCAATAATTTCAACTTCATGTTCTGGTGTAATTTCACCAACAATAGCAACTACTTTAGAGGTGCCAATATCTAAGCCAACGATTAAATTCTTTTCTAACTTCTTAGACATGAACCATAACTCTCTTATCTTTAATAAACGGCTTAACAACAGCCTGTTGCTGTTGCTGTTTCCATTTAACACTGAATCCGTTTGTATAACGCATATCAATACGTTCAATTAAAACTTCTTTTTTACGTAGCGTTGAATAAATTTGGGTAAAACGTTGTAAACGATATAATTTATTCTGTCGGCCTAAAATTAATTCAATCCCACTATTTAAACTTAAAGTTAAAGCTTGTCTTGCATCAAAGGTTACTTTTACAACTTTCAAATTAAGGTTAGAAAACATTTCACTTGCATCATCAAAGTAGCGCAAACATTTGACCGCAATATCATCAGCTAAAAGCTTACTTGCATCGTTGGCTGTCACAAAACGAGGTAAACCTTCTGGATAAGTTTTTACATCTGGGCGAAAAATTTTACCTGTATCATCAACCAAACCATTAGCTCCCCAATAAGCAACGGGGGTATGCTCAACAACTTCAATAACCAATGTATCCGGCCAGACTCGTTGAACAGATGCTCGCTTAACCCAGGCCATATTTTCAATTCGACTTTTAATTACATCTACATCAATATTAAAAAAACCTTTATTTTCGAAAATACTTAAATCATTATTTTCTTTAGATTTCTTAACACCATTTGTTAGTGCTAAATGGAGCATTTCCTCAGTAACATAACTGAAGTCACCCAACGCTCTCACTTTGGTTATAGGTAATGTTGCTGGATCATTTATTTTCAAATAACTCCATACACTAACAAAAACAAAAATAGTCATTATTAAAGTTAAACGAAACCACTTAAACATTCCATTAAATATACTCGGCTCAGTAGCACTTACTGCTTGTTGATTACGTTTAAACACTTAATGGCCTCATCGAATTATCGATTGAATGCAAACTTATATTTTCTAACGTTTGCTTCAAAATTGCAGATACTAGCTCATCAAAATTTAAACCATGTTCTTTTGCCGCCATGGGTACAAGACTATGATCTGTCATTCCCGGAATAGTATTAATTTCAATGATCCATGGTTTACTATTCGAATCGCACATCAAATCAACACGTCCCCAACCGGAAGCTCCAACTTTATTAAAAGCAGACAGTGCAAGTCGTTGTAAATGACCTTCGTCTTCTTTCGACAATCCACAAGGACATAAGTACTCAGTATCATTCGATTGATATTTTGCCCTATAATCATAAAAGGAATGTGATGTTTTAAGTTGAATTGCAGGTAATACATCTTGTCCCAAAATAGCAACGGTATATTCTGCACCCGTAATCCATTGTTCTATTAATACTTCACCAGCATAGTCTTTCGCATTGGTATAAGCGGCATTTAATTCTTCTACTGATTCAACTCGTGACATTCCCAGACTTGAACCTTCCAGAGTTGGCTTAACGATTAGAGGAAAGCCTAACGTTGCTGCAATACTTTCACCATCTGACAACGAATCCATCACAACAAATAATGGTGTCGGTAAACCTGCACCTTCTAATAACAGCTTGGTACGTAATTTATCCATCGCGATTGCAGAAGCAGCGACACCACTTCCAGTATAAGGAATATCTAAAACTTCAAGCAGCGATTGAATGGTGCCATCTTCGCCACCCTTTCCATGCAAAACAATAAATGCTCGGTTAATTTTTTCATTTTTCAAATCATCTAAAATGGTTTTTTTAGTAACATCGATACCAAAAGCATTGATACCCTGACGTAATAATGCATCAAGCACTGCTTGCCCACTTTGCAATGAAATAGGACGTTCAGCTGACCATCCACCCATTAACACGGCGACACGACCGAAGTCTTTTACATCATTTTTAGTTATGCTATTTGCCACTATCTATTACCTATTATTCGAACTTCGCGAATTAAGTTAATACCAAATTCATCAACTATTGATTGATGTACATAATCAATGAGGCTTTCTATATCATTGGCGGTTGCTGTTCCCGTATTAATAATAAAATTAGCATGTTTATCCGAAACACATGCACCACCGATGCAATACCCTTTTAGACCAACAGACTCAATCAAACGTGCAGCAAAATCATTATCTGGGTTTCTAAAAACTGAACCCGCATTCGGTTGTTGTGTTGGTTGTGTTGCACCACGACGTGCAAGATGTGATTTAATCTTTTGCTCACTTTCTTCTCGTTGACCTGGCTGTAATTTCACCATCGCACCAATGAACCATTCGTCTACACCTATACTAAAATCAGACCCTGGCTTTGCTTTCACTGAACGATATGCGATATCAAATTCATTAACTTCACGAACATGAATATTGCCAAGTTTATCAATGGTTGAAACATTTTGAATAATTTTCCATGTTTCACCACCCATAGCGCCGGCATTCATAGCAAGAGCTCCACCAAACGTACCGGGTATTCCACATAAAAATTCTGCGCCGGTTAAAGATTGTTTTGCTGAAAAACGTGCAAGTTTTGGACTTGGCACACCAGCTTCAACATATAATGTTGAGTTGTCTCTTTCTTCAATTGTATTTAAAACACTACTAGTACAAATAACAATTCCATTCACACCCGAATCACGAACCAATAAATTACTACCTAAACCAATAAATGTAATTTCTACAGCACTATCTTGCATACTCAAAAACAAACTTAAATCATCAATATCTGCGGGTTTATAGAATACTTCCGCAACACCTTTTGTACGCCATGACGTATGTTTTGCCATAGACTCATTACGCGTTAAATCGCCACGCAGTTGTTGATTTTGTTTTATATTCATAGATTGCATCATTTCAATTCTGTTAAGCAAAATAATTCCGCTTCAAGTTTAGCCGCAGCTAAACCAACATTACCCGCTCCCAAGGTGACAACAACATCTCCTTCTTGCGCAATGCTATTAATAGTTGTCGCTAATTCAGTAATATCTTCTAAAAAAATTGGATCTACTTGACCACGAACACGAATAGCTCGAGAAAGCGAACGACCATCAGCACCCGTTATAGGCGCTTCTCCTGCGGAATAAACTTCAAGCAAAATTAATACATCAGTACTTGATAAGACGCTGGAAAAATCTTCAAACAAATCCCGAGTACGCGTATATCGATGAGGTTGAAAAACAACAACCAATCGATTATCTGGCCAACCTTTTCTAACAGCATCTATGGTGGCTTCAACCTCTGTAGGATGATGTCCATAATCATCAATATGTAATACATAACCGTTACTTGTTTTAATTTTGCCATTAATTTGAAAGCGACGACCAATTCCTTCAAATTTTTCAAATGCCGACTTAATCGCATCATCAGCAACATCGAGCTCTCGTGCTACAGCAATGGCTGCCAATGTATTTAATACATTATGTTCACCTGGCATATTCAATGTTAAATCAAGCTTTGAATCAGTTTTATTTGATACAACAGTAAAAGATGTTTTATTTTCAATTTGTTTAATATTAACTGCTTTAAGATCTGCATCACTGTGAATACCATACGTTAATACAGGACGAGTAATTTTGGATAGCAAATCTTTCACTACAGCGTTATCAAGACACATTATTGCTAAACCATAAAATGGTAAATGATGTAAAAACTCTAAGAAAGTTTGCTTCAACACTTCAAAGTCACCATCATAAGTTTCCATATGATCGGCATCAATATTAGTCACGATCGCCATCATAGGTTGTAGATGCATAAACGATGCATCACTCTCATCCGCCTCGGCAACTAAGTAATGACTATCGCCTAAGCGTGCGTTAGAACCAGCACTATTTAACTTTCCACCAATTACAAAAGTAGGATCTAGATTTCCTTCTGCTAATACAGTTGCAATTAAACTTGTTGTTGTTGTTTTGCCATGTGTGCCTGCAACAGCAATACCATACCGAAAGCGCATTAACTCCGCTAACATTTCAGCTCGAGGCACAACAGGAATACGATTTTCAATGGCTGCTTTAACTTCAGCATTAGATCGATTTACAGCACTTGATGTTACAACGACATCACAACCTAAAACATTTGATGCATCATGACCTATAACAATAGTTGCACCTTGGCTTTGTAATCGATTTGTTACAACGTTTTCTTGAATATCTGAACCTGATATTTCATATCCTAAATTCAATAATACTTCAGCAATACCACTCATACCGATACCACCAATACCTACAAAATGTATACGTCGGATTCGACCCATTCCTAAACGGCCTTTGCGTTCATTAACGTTATTCATAAGTTCAGCCATTAGTGATGCCTTGTTCAGGTTTTAACATCAAGTTACAGCATAAATCTGCAACTTGAGTAGCCGCCCCCTGCATAGCAAGACCACGAGCATTTTCTGCCATATTTAAAAGTCGATCACGACCATTGCACAATAGTTTTTCTAACGTTGATTTAAAATCATCAGATTTTAGATTTGACTGACGTACAACAATTGCTGCATCGCCATCTGCAAGATATCGCGCATTATAATATTGATGGTCGTCAACAGCATAAGGATAAGGAATAAGAACAGAACCAACACCGGCAGCCGACAACTCTGAAACGGTTAATGCGCCTGAACGACAAATAACAATATCTGCCCAACTATAAAGCTTAGGCATGTCATCAACGTATGCAATAACCTCTGATTTCATCGGAACTTTTTCATAAAATGATTTAGTAAGCTTGAAATTTCGTGTGCCAGATTGATGAATAATATTTAAAGAGCAAGTGTTGCCAACATTTTTAAATATGTTTGGTAGGCTTTCATTTAAAGCTGTCGCACCTAAACTACCGCCTAATACAAGTACATTAATCTCTTTATTTTGACGTGAATTAAAACGTATCTTAGGCGAATCCATATTTTCAATATCTTTACGAATAGGATTACCTGCATGAATTGCATTAATATTCTTTTTAAACGTATTTGGAAAGGCTTGAACAACATGTGTCGCGAAATGCGAAAGCATCTTGTTTGTCATTCCTGCTATAGTATTTTGTTCGTGAATAACTAAAGGCTTACGTAATATCCATGATGCTATACCGCCTGGGCCTGAAACAAATCCACCCATACCTAACACGACATTGGGCTTTTGTTTAATTAAAATGGATAGCGCTTGATATACCGCTATCGTTACTTTAAATGGTGCTTGCAACCATCCAAATAAACCTTTACCTCTTAGCCCCGTTACTGAGACATAATGTAGAGGAATAGATTTTGATGGAACAATCTTCGACTCCATTCCATTGCGTGTTCCCATCCAAGAAACTTTTATACCTCGACGCTGCAATTCTTCTGCAACCGCTAGCGCTGGATACACATGGCCTCCTGTACCACCTGTTGCAATTAAAACATGTTGAATCGACATCATTTCATCACCTCGTATCGAGAATGAACATGACGATCATATTGACGCACTTCAAAATTAACACGGAGAACCAAACCAATGGCGATACACATAACAACGATGCTACTACCACCATAACTCATAAACGGCAGTGTTAATCCTTTCGTCGGTAACACACCCATGTTTACACCAATGTTAATAAAAGCTTGTAAACCAATCCATAAACCAATGCCGTATGCTAAATAACCACCAAAAGCATGTTCATGTTTTTCTGCACGAAAACCAATATAAAGAGAACGAAAGACAACAAACGCAAACAAGCCAATTACGATAACACCAGATATCAACCCCAATTCTTCTGACATAACAGCAAATAAGAAATCTGTATGCGCTTCAGGTAAATAAAATAATTTCTGAACACTCGACCCTAGACCAACTCCAAACCATTCACCTCGACCAAAAGCAATCAGTGCTTGTGTAAGCTGGAACCCGCTATTAAAAGGATCGCTCCACGGATCAAGAAAGGTTGTTAATCTCTGTAAGCGATAAGGTGATAAAACAGCAAGAAGTCCTAACAATGAAACTAATGCAGAAATAAGTAACAAGAACTGCCAAGGTTTAGCACCACCCAACCATAACATCCCCATCGTTGTTGCAAGCAATACAACAGCTGCACCAAAATCAGGCTCTAGTAATAATAAAAAAACTATTATAGATAACAAGCCTAGCGGTTTTAAAAACCCAGCCGTATGACTGCGTAATGCATCGTTATGACGAACTAAATAACCTGCAACATAGATTATGGCAAAAAGTTTTACAAACTCTGAAACCTGAAGGCTAAATAACCCCATATTAATCCAACGCGTACTACCGTTTACTTGTTTGCCGATACCCGGAATAAAAACGAGGATTAATAAAACAATACTAATAAAAATTAATGGTAGACCACTTTGACTCCAGAATTTTAGTGGTATTTTATAAGCTATAAATAAGGAAATAAATCCAACTGAAACGTAAGCTAGCTGACGCCAGAAATAATACAATGGGTTACCTGTAAGTTGGCCTGCAGTAGAAACTGAAGAAGATCCAACCATCACAAGGCCGATCATAGATAAACAGAAAACAATAAAAAGTAACTGACAATCACAGGACGTTAGTTGGCTTAAAACTTTAGCGGACATACGCGGCTTAGTCACACTAGATGATGATAAATAAGCAGCTTGCATTGTTGACATTAGCATTCCAACCTTTTTACTGAATCAATAAATGATTCACCACGATGTATATAATTATCAAACTGATCAAAACTTGCACACGCAGGTGAGAACAAAATAACATCATCTTTTACAGCTGTAGAAGCAATAAGATTAATTGATTGTTCTAGTGTTTCTACACGAATAATATTCGTTTCTATTTTATTAACAATGGCATCTATAATTAAATCAGCATCTTCGCCGTACACATATATATTTTTTACATTAGTCGTTAATGCAGGAACCAAGTCAGAAAAATCTTGTGCCTTACCTTGGCCACCTAAGATCAAATGTATGCTACGTTCAGAAAGCCCTGCTAATGCAGCACTAGTGGCTCCAATATTCGTTGCTTTAGAATCATTAATCCAAACCAAACCTTTATATGTGCTTACCACCTGACTTCTATGTTCTAAACCTGAAAATTCATTAATAACATTTTGTGTTTGCTTTAGATCAGTATCAAATACAGAACATAAACTAAGCGCTGCTAATATATTTAATTTATTATGCAAACCAATTAGCTTAATATTCGAAATATCTGCAATGATGTCATTATTGTGATAGATAACTTCATTTCCATCATGAAGTTTAATATAAAAATCTGCTTCTTGGTTTACTAGACTAAAGGTGATTGTATTAGCGTCATAATCAAGACTAATACCTGAAATAACATCATCATCTGAATTAAATATTATATTTTCTGCATTATGCAAAACTTTTTTCTTCGCATCACGATAATCAGAATATGAATCATACCGATCCATATGATCTTCACTTATGTTTAGAATAATACTGGCATACGCTTTTAAACTGTAAGTGGTTTCTAATTGAAAACTAGAAAGCTCCAACACGTAACAATCTGTCTCACTATCTGTAGCAATCAAATCAAGGCAAGGAATACCAATATTACCGCCTGGTTTAGCAGTAATATTAGAGGCATTTAAAATTTCACTAACAAGTGTTGTTACTGTACTTTTACCATTAGAACCTGTAATCGCAATAATAGGCTTATCTGTTAAACGACAAAACAGCTCAACATCACCAATAATCTCTTTTCCTTGATTGATAGCACATTGAATAAAAGGATGTTTAATAGATACACCGGGGCTAACAATGAGTATATCCGCCTGGCTAAAATATTTTTCTTGAAAAAAGCCGCAAACAATATCAATGTTTTTATTGATATAATTTAAATCTTCACGGCTATCAATGATTGTAAAAAATATATTATGTTTGTTTAAAAATTCTGCACAAGATAATCCCGTAGAACCGGCCCCTACAATAAGGACATTCTTATCTTTCCACTCTAATTTTAGATCAGTAATTTTCATATTTAATGTATCATTACTCAAAAATTTTTCTTTGACCGCAAACATAGTTAACGTACTTTCAACATAGCTAAGCCAACTAAAACCAAAATAACAGTAATTATCCAAAAACGGACTATCACCCTTGGTTCAGGCCAACCTTTTAATTCAAAATGATGGTGCAGTGGTGCCATACGAAATATTCGTTTGCCGGTTAGTTTGAATGAGGCTACTTGTAGTACGACAGATAATGTCTCGATAACAAATACACCACCCATAACAAACAAAATTAACTCTTGTCTAACAAGTACCGCAATAATACCTAGTGCCGCGCCTAATGCTAACGCACCAACATCCCCCATAAATACCTGCGCAGGGTAGGTATTAAACCAAAGGAAGCCCAATCCGGCTCCAACGATAGCGCCACAAAAAATCACTAACTCACCAACACCCGCTATATATGGAATAGATAAATAACCCGCATATTCAATGTGTCCTGTTAAATATGTAATAAAACCTAACGCCCCACTAACCATAACCGTTGGTAATATTGCCAAGCCATCTAAACCATCCGTTAAATTAACCGCATTACTCGAACCAACTATGACTAGATAAGAAATTACAACAAATGAAAAGAAACCAAGTTGAAAAGTTAAATCTTTAAAAATAGGAATGATAAATTGTGTTTCGACAGGGCTAGCTGTCTTATACAAATAAATAGAAACAACAATGGCTATTACTGACTGCCACAAGTATTTATAACGAGAAGACAAGCCTTTTGGGTCACGTTTAACTAATTTTTTATAGTCATCTATCCAACCAATCACACCAAAAGCAAAAGTCACTAATAAAACAATCCAAACATAACGATTACTCAAATTAGCCCACAATAAAGTACTTATTCCTATGGCAACTAAAATTAAAGCCCCTCCCATTGTTGGCGTGCCAGATTTAATTAAATGCGTCTCGGGGCCATCATCACGTATTGGTTGACCAATATTATACCGGCTTAACTTTTCTATCATTGTTGGACCAATAATTAACGAAATACTTAATGCTGTAATAACGCCTAAAATGGCACGAACAGATAAATAATTAAAAACATTAAAACCACTATGAAATTCTTGTAAATATTGCGCTAGTGAAAATAACATTAATACTCTCCAGAGCCAGGCTGATTTAAGCAAATCGAATTTACAATCTTTTCCATTTGCATTGATCTAGAGCCTTTTACAAGAATAATATCGCCCTCTTTAATATTTTTAACTAACTCTTTAACTAGATTTTCATGTGCTGAATAATGTTTTGATTTACCTGAAAATTCTTTATGGGTGTACTCACTACTCACACCTAGTGTATATAAAAATGTAACATTGCCATGCTTTAATTTTACTGCTGCATCTTTGTGTAATTGAATTGCATCATTACCAAGCTCACCCATATCACCTAATACAACATGATATTGACCAGCAAAAACTTGTATTGCATCAATTGCAGCAGATAAAGATGCAGGGTTTGCATTGTATGTATCATCTATAACAATACTATTATTAATCCCCTCTTTCCTTTCAAGTCGACCCGCAATAGGTTGCATTGATTCTAATCCATGCTTAATATCTTCAAAATTTATCTTAAGTGCGATTGATGCTGCTATAGCAGCCAATGCATTAACAATATTATGCTTACCCAACAAAGGTAATTTTAATTCAAAGATTTCTTTATTATTAAAATGGATAGTTAAATTATTATTTTTGCTATTGATTGAAAAAGACACATCCGCATTATTACTCTCTCCAAAACTAATACTTTTTTTATTATTTACAAGAGATGCCCAATAAGAAAAGTATCTATCGTCATAATTAAGAATCGCAACACCATTATCAGACAAGCCTTGGAAAATCTCGCCTTTTGCTTTTGATACACCATCTAAACTACCAAAGCCTTCTAAATGAGCAGCAGCAGCATTCGTAATAATAGCGACATCTGGTTTTACTAAGTTGGTTAAGTAGGATATTTCATTTTTATGGTTGGCACCCATTTCAATAACAGCATGTTCATATTGAGATGTCATTCTATATAATGTAATAGGAACACCAACATCATTATTAAAATTACCTTGAGTTGCTAAAACACTGCCTTGTGTTGCCAAAATACTATGCAACATTTCCTTCACTGTTGTTTTACCATTGCTGCCTGTAACGGCCGCAACAGGATAATTAAATTGGCTACGCCAGGCACTTGCTAGTTGACCAAAAGCAATACGTGTATCATCAACAATTAACGCAGGTTGCACATTTTCAATTTCACGCTCCAATAAATAAGCGGCTGCACCACGATCATGCGCATGCGTTATATAATCATGGGCATCAAATTTATCACCTTTTAATGCAACAAATAATTCACCTTGTTTAATGGTTCGGCTATCCGTATTAATACCACGTACAATACATTCATTATCCGATGTATCATCACCAACTAACTTGGCTCCGATTGCGTCTCGAACTTCATTTAATGTCATTGTAAACATTGTTATTGGATACCCTTGTTGAACTATCTGTTCATTCGTTACTAGTTGTTCTAATGCATTCATTGTTATTAACTAAAAAACTCTTCAACAACCTTTATATCGCTAAAGTTGATTTTTTTATCACCGATTATTTGATAAGTCTCATGCCCTTTACCGGCAATAACCACGCAACCATTTTTATTGGTTTCTTTAATTGCTTCAATAATTGCCTTTTTTCGATCAAGCTCAACCCGCACATTTTTACTAGTACTAATTCCTAACATGATTTGTTCAATAATTTTTTCAGTAGATTCGCTTCTAGGGTTATCGTTTGTTAATACAATGTTATCGGCATACTGATCAGCTATTTCGCCCATCTTTTTACGTTTATCTTTATCACGCTCACCACCACAACCAAATACACATGTTAAGTTTCCTTGATATTGTTTAATTAAGGTTTGTAAAACATGCTCTAACGCATCTGGTGTATGCGCATAATCAACAATAACTAGTGGAAAACCTTCAGCTTTAATCTTTTGCATTCGACCAACAACAGGTTGTATTTTATTAACCTTTGCTGCTATATCGTCCAATGAAAAGCCTTTAATTTGTAGATAAGCACAAACTGCCAATAAGTTACTAATATTAAAGTCACCAACTAAATTCGAACTGATTTTTATCGAACCTTGTCTTGTATTAAGAATAAACTCCGAACGGTCGGCATGGTATTGAATATTCGAGGCATATATATCCACATCATCTTTGTTACCCATTGAGCTATAAGTAACTATACTTGTATTTGTTGTCGCATTAACAAAATCTACTCCATGAGGATCATCCATATTAATAATGGCTGTTTTTAATGAAGCATATTTAAAAAGTTTTAGCTTCTCATTTAAGTAAGATTCCATCGTTCCGTGATAATCTAAATGGTCTTGTGTTAAATTTGTGAAAATTGCGGTATCTATCTGTAATCCATCTATTCTACCTTGCGCTAGCGCATGCGATGAAACCTCAATAGCTGCATAACCAGCATTTTGCGTTACAAAATCAGAAAGTGTTTTATGTACAGTTAACACATCAGGTGTTGTATGTGTCCCTACAGATATATCAGGATAGATACCTAAACCGAGAGTCCCTATTAAACCACATTTATTTTCTGTACCTAATGCTTGTGCAATAAAGTTCACACATGATGTTTTACCATTCGTTCCCGTTACAGCAACAATATCTATTTTCTCAGATGGTTGTTCATAAAAAATATTGGCAACTACCGCTAATTTTTCTTTTAAATTGTTTATGGCAATAATCGGTATTTTTTTATTATTTTTTGTTGTGTATTTTGACCAAGCAAAAGGAATAACATCAGCTTGTGCATCCCATACAACTGCAACAGCTCCAGCTTCAATGGCGGCATCAATGTAATCAATACCATTAACTTCTTCACCATCTATAGCGATAAATAAATCACCATTTTTTATTTGGCGACTATCCATTGTAAGCCCGCGAATCACTACATCGTATTGAGTTGGTAGAGTCACAATATTAGTCAAAATAACACTGAGTGTTTTATATAATGGTTGTTGCGGAATAGTCATCATCTTCCAACCATTCCATTTTTAGAAACATCAACGGGTGCTGCGGCATATTTTACATCGTTATTGATCGCGTCAGGCGCGACGTCTAATATACGTAAAGCACCAGCCATAACTTTTGAAAATACGGGTGCAGCAACTTCACCTCCATAATAAACGCCGCCTGATGGCTCGTCTAAATTAACAACCATAACAAGTCTTGGATTGCTCGCTGGAACTAAACCTGCAAAAATTGACAGATATTTTTTATCGCTATACCCACTTACGGTAATTTTTTTAACAGTACCTGTCTTACCTGCAACTCTGTAACCAGGAATACTTGCTAAACTTCCTGTACCCTCTTTCGTTATAACTGTTTCCATCATGGAAATAATTTGTCGCGACGTATTTTCACCTAATACAGCTTTGCCAATTACATCATTATCAACACGAGTAAATTTAACAGGAACAAGTTTACCTTTATTAGCAATAACAGCATATGCTCTCGCTAACTGTAATGATGTAACAGACAGACCATAACCATAAGATAATGTCGCTCTTTCAATTTTTTGCTTATCCGAAATAAGATTGACTAAACCACTTACTTCACCAGGAAAACCACTATTACTACTTAGACCAAATCCAACATTGTTATGCATACGAGTGATTTTACTAGCTGGAATTGATAGAGCAATTTTAGTCATACCAACATTACTCGATTTTTGAATGATATGAGTTAAATCAATAATACCGTAGTTACGGTGATCACGAATTAAACTTGTACCAACGCGTAAAGTACCCGGTGTTGTGTCAACTTTGGTTGTTGGTCTATAGCTACCAGATTCCAAAGCAGCAGCCATTGTAAAGGGCTTAATCGTTGAACCGGGTTCAAAAATATCAGTCACTGCTCTATTTCTGAAATTTTTGCTTTTTAATTTTTTTCTATTATTAGGATTGTACGAAGGTTGATTTACCATTGCTAAAACTTCGCCCGTTTTAACGTCTAATATAACTGCAGAACCAGATTTAGCTTTATGCTTTTGAACCGCTTTCTTTAATTCTCGATAAGTTAAATACTGTAATCGACGATCGATACTTAAAATTAAATCTTTTCCAGGTTTAGCTTGTTGTATTAATTCAACATGTTTAATAACACGACCTAATCTATCTTTTAAAACACGCTTTAAGCCTGGTGTACCTTGCAACCAGTCATCATAAGCCAACTCCATTCCTTCTTGACCAGCATCATCAATATTTGTAAAACCAAGCACATGTGAAGCCACCTCTCCTGCTGGATAATATCTTCGATACTCACGCTGTAGTGATACACCAGACAAACCTAAAGCTAAAATACGTTGAGATTTTTCAGGAGTAACATGACGTTGTAAGTAAACGAAGTCTCGTGTTTTACGCTGCATTACTATTTTTGTAATATTTGAAACCTTAACTTCAAGTATCTTTGCAAGTTTAGGCCACTGCGCTTGCACAGTTAAAAATTCTTTTGGATGAATCCAGACAGAATCAACCGGTGTACTCAATGCTAGTGGCTCACCATTTCGATCTGTAATCATGCCTCTATGTGTCGAAATAGGCATAACTCGTAAATACCGCGCAGCACCTTGCCCTTGTAAAAAAGCATTATCTAAAATATGCAAATCAAACGCTCGCCACACAAGCACAGCAATACTTAATATAATAAATGCCACAATTATAAACATGCGATAAAATTTAACTGGTGTATGTACTGTTACACTCATAATTTTATAATGACCGTGTTTTTATATTCAACATTACGCATATGTAATTTCTCTGTAGCAATTTTTTCTATACGACTATTCGTTGCCCATGTACTTTGTTCTAATTGCAATTGCCCCCATTCAATATTCATTTGATCTCGTTGAGCAATTAAATTTTCCAACTCCACAAATAACAAACGGTTACTGTATTTACTATAAACAACTAGCATGGCTGAAATAAGTACAGCTAAAATAACAAACCCATTAAACATTTTTAATTTATCTGCTATTAATTGTGAGAATAAATCTTTCATTTTAATTTAAACTCTTGTTGCTATACGCATAACAGCACTGCGCGCACGCGGATTATTTTCAACTTCAGCGTCAGACGCTTTTATCGCTTTACCAATCCGTTTTAATTTTGAATTTACTTGTACATGCATAACAGGCAAATCTATAGGCAGTTGCTCACCTTTTTCCATGTTGCGAATAAAGTGTTTTACAATTCTA
>Ga0316205_10002922_pt1 | contig 16824 bp, 10 predicted proteins | sample 3monthpyrite_MG_FD_204941 | JGI IMG/M metagenome (GOLD analysis project Ga0316205, IMG submission 204941) | Microbial mat bacterial communities from mineral coupon in-situ incubated in ocean water Damariscotta River, Maine, United States -... | ecosystem: Environmental > Aquatic > Marine >... | reverse complement strand
AATCCGCTGATACAAATTTTTAAACCGGTGTCGCCATTAGCCTGGCTGCCGATTGTGACCATGATTGTGAGTGCGCTTTATGTCAGTGACGATCCTATGTTTGCCAAATCATTTGTGACCTCGGCGATTACGGTCACGCTCTGTTGTATGTGGCCAACCATTATCAACACAACGGTTGGTGTGGCTTCAATCGATAAAGATTTGATTAATGTTAGTCGTGTGCTTCGTTTGCACTGGGCAACGCATGTTTTCAAAATTGTTTTACCTTCATCAGTACCAATGATGTTCGCTGGTTTGCGAGTGTCATTAGGCATCGGCTGGATGGTATTAATCGCGGCTGAAATGCTGGCGCAAAATCCGGGGCTTGGAAAATTTGTCTGGGATGAGTTTCAGAATGGCAGTTCAGATTCACTGGCTCGCATCATGGTAGCTGTGTTTGCGATTGGTCTTGTTGGTTTTGCGTTAGATCGAATCATGTTAATGGTTCAGCGATCAGTCAGCTGGGATAAAACAGCCGAGATCCGTTAAAAGCCATAGTGATAGATTCCAGCTAAAAGCATGCTGGAATGACGAAGATAAAAAGATTTGGTGAGGAAAAGATAATGAAAAAAGAACATTTAGTGATTACTGGCATGTCGATGGAATTCCCTACACCGGCTGGCCCATACAAAGCCTTAGAAAATGTTGACCTGAGAATGGACGAGGGCGAGTTTGTTTCGTTAATCGGTCATTCGGGTTGTGGTAAATCTACTGTATTAAATGTGGTCGCGGGTTTATATCAGGCCACTGATGGGGGTGTTGTTTTAAATGGTAAAGAAGTGAATGAGCCCGGGCCGGATCGTGCAGTGGTGTTTCAGAATCATTCCTTATTACCGTGGTTAACGGCTTATGAAAATGTTGAACTCGCGGTTAAACAAATTTTTAAAGAGTCAAAATCAAAACAAGAGATGAAGGAATGGATCGAACATAACCTGGAGCTGGTGCACATGGAACATGCGATGCACAAGCGACCTTCTGAAATTTCTGGCGGTATGAAACAGCGTGTCGGTATTGCACGGGCGCTGGCGATGGAGCCGGAAGTGTTATTGATGGATGAACCGTTTGGTGCGCTAGATGCTTTAACGCGTGCCCACATGCAGGACTCTTTAATAGAGATTCAGGCGCGACTCAATAATACCGTGATCATGATTACGCATGATGTCGATGAGGCAGTGTTGCTGTCTGACCGTATTGTGATGATGACCAATGGGCCGGCGGCTACGGTCGGCGAAATTCTTGATATTGAACTGCCACGACCTCGAAACCGAGTGGAGCTGGCAGATAACGAGCAGTACAACCATTATCGAGCAGAGGTGTTTAAGTTCCTTTATGAAAGACAGCGAAACCCAGCCGATAAGGTGGCGTAATTTGAGTTAACAGTCCCGGTGCGTGCAGGCGGAGCCTGTGCGTCTATTAGCAATCCCGCCATGGATGGCCCTATTCCTACCCTTGTTGCTTGTGGTCGAGCAATAACTGTGCGCTTGCGCACTCTTTTAGTGCGATAGCAATGTAAAATTGCTAGCCGCACTTTTTTTTATTTTCATAAAACCAACAAAATCAATCATATAGCTCATATTTCAGTTGCTTCTAATATGCTGGCACAGTTGTTGCTCATAGTCATAACAAACCCAATTAAGTCATGGTGTAACGGAGCACAGAATGAGTGAAAAACTAGTAGTCATTGGTAACGGAATGGCCGGTATTCGTACCGTAGAAGAATTATTAAAAATCGATCCCCTTATGTATGACATTACCGTGTTTGGTGCAGAGCCATACGGTAACTACAACCGTATCATGCTGTCGCCTGTGCTGGCGGGTGATAAGACCATTGAAGAAATCATGCTCAATGATTTGCAGTGGTATGAAGATAACAAAGTGACTTTGCACTCTGGCAAAGAAGTCACTTCGATTGATCGAATTAACAAAAAAGTTATTGCTGACGATGGTACGGAAGAATCTTACGATCGTTTGTTAATCGCGACTGGTTCTGATCCTTTTATTATTCCTGTTCCAGGTAATGATCTCGACGGTGTTATAGCATTCCGCGACATTAAAGATGTCGACACCATGATTGAAGCGGCTGGCAAGCATAAACATGCGGTTGTTATCGGTGGTGGTCTCTTAGGTCTTGAAGCGGCTAACGGTTTGATGGAGCAGGGCATGAGCGTGACCGTTGTTCACCTGATGGACAAGTTAATGGAACGTCAGATGGATGGTCCGGCAGCAGCGATGCTGAAAGAGTCATTAGAAGAGCGCGGTTTACACTTCTTAATGGAAGCGGCTACTGAATCCATTATTGGTAAAGACCGGGTTGAGAAAGTTCGCTTTAAAGACGGTTCAGAAATTTATGCCGACCTGGTTGTTATGGCGGTTGGTATCAAGCCAAACATTAAGTTAGCAAAAGAATCGGGCATACACTGTGAACGCGGTATCGTGGTAAATGATACGTTGCAAACATATGATCCATCTATTTATTCAGTCGGGGAATGTGCGCAGCATCGTGGTGTTGCTTACGGTCTGGTTGCGCCTCTTTTTGAAATGGCGAAAGTTTGTGCAAACCATTTAGCAAAAATGGGTATCGGACGTTACGAAGGTACCATGACGTCTACCAAGTTAAAAGTGACAGGTATTGATTTATTTTCTGCTGGTGACTTCACTGGTGACGACAGCACTGACGAATTAGTTTTTCAGGATAAAGCACGCGGTGTGTATCGCAAGATTGTTGTAAAAGATAACAAGATTCTTGGTGCGGTTATGTACGGCGACACCATCGATGGTACCTGGTACTTTGATTTAATGCGTGATGGTACCGACATTTCTGAGTTCCGCGAAAACTTATTATTTGGTCAGGCGCATTTAGGTGACTCGGGCCATGGTGATGATAACCGTGTTGCGATGATGAGTGATACCACAGAAATTTGTGGTTGTAATGGTGTGACTAAGGGTGACATCGTTATTGCGATCAACGATAAAAAATTATTCACGCTGGACGAAGTGCGTGCACATACAAAAGCTTCAAGCTCTTGTGGTTCATGTACCGGTTTAGTTGAGTCAATTATGTCGCACACTTTGGGTGGTGACTATTCAACCGCTCCACACTTAAAGCCAATCTGTGCTTGTACTGACAAATCTCATGATGATGTGCGTACGGCTATCAATGGTGGTGAACTAACATCTATCCGTGACGTATTAGATACGATGGAATGGAAGACCGAAGATGGTTGTAGCAAATGCCGTCCGGCGATCAACTACTACTTGCTTTGCAAGCATCCTGAGAAGAACCTTGATGATAACCAGTCTCGTTTCATCAATGAACGCGCACACGCAAACATTCAGGGCGATGGTACTTACTCGGTAATTCCTCGTATGTGGGGTGGTATGACAACACCACAGGAATTACGCGCAGTGGCTGATGCCGCTGAAAAATACAATATCGATACCGTTCATGTAACCGGTGGTCAGCGTATTGGATTATACGGCATCAAAAAAGATGAATTGCCGCTTATCTGGGATGACCTGAATAAAGCCGGTATGGTTTCTGGTCATGCTTACGGTAAAGCATTACGTACAGTTAAAACTTGTGTTGGTCGTGAGTGGTGTCGTTTTGGTACTCAGGATTCAACCGGTATTGGTATCAAACTTGAGCAGTTAAGCTGGGGTTCATGGATGCCGCATAAATTTAAGATGGCAGCATCAGGTTGTCCGCGTAACTGCGCTGAAGCGACGATCAAAGATTACGGCGTAGTTTGTGTGGATTCGGGTTACGAGTTACACGTTGGTGGTAATGGTGGTATTAAAGTTCGTGCTACCGATTTACTTTGTAATGTTGAAACCGAGGAAGAGGTATTGGAATACAGTGCGGCTTACATGCAAATGTATCGTGAAGAAGCTCATTACCTTGAACGTACTGCACCATGGATTGAACGTGTTGGTTTGAATAGCATTAAAGAAGCGATTGTGGACAACGAAGCAAATCGTAAAGAGCTGGCTGAGCGCTTTAAATACGGTCAGACATTCATGCAGGATGATCCATGGGAAGAGCGCGCGAAAGGTGGCGAAGCTCATGAGTTCACACCAATGAAAGTAATTGGTTAATTTATTGCATAGCGTTGCAGCGCGCATACAAGTTTGAGCGCTGACCATATAGTCAAAGAAGGTTTTAGATATGAGTGATTGGATTGAAGTAGGACAACTAAATGACATACCTAAATTAGGTGCTCGTGTTGTTAAGGCACCTGTAGGTGATATCGCTGTTTTCAGAACAGCTGATGATAATGTTTTTGCGCTGCGCGACAAATGTCCGCATAAAGGTGGTCAGTTGTCACAGGGCATTGTGATGGGCAATAAAGTTGCGTGTCCATTACACGACTGGAAAATTGAACTGGATGCCGGAACCGCAGTTGCACCGGATGAAGGTTGTGCTGCAAGTTTCCCAATCAAGATGGAAGGCGAAACGATTATGTTGTCGTTGACAGCAAATGAAGGCTGCCCCAACAAATAATAGTTTTATTTTTTCTCCTAAGGGAAAAGAAGTTAAGCAAAAAAACAGGGTAATCGTCTGGCGGGTTTAATGCGCACGAAAGGGGAGCATTAAATTAAAATTTGGTACTATAGGCAGTAGAGTATCTCAATCGCTCTGAAAGAGTACAGGTAAGCGGGAATAGCTGCTTGTTTTGCAATTTTATTATCAGGGTGAATGTCTGACTTAAAAATGCACAAAGGGAATATCGCCTTCTTCTGAAGTATCATGTTTGAAATAAAGGTTTAATACGAGAGCTAATTTTTTAATGAATGAAGTTAAGACAACTTGTCCTTACTGCGGTGTCGGCTGTGGCGTTATCGCATCATTGGATGAAGAGGGCGGCGTTGTTGTTAAAGCAGATCCGGATCATCCTTCCAATTATGGTCGTCTTTGTTCTAAAGGTGCGGCCTTAGCGGATACGATCAGTTACGATGGCCGTTTGCTGTACCCGGAAGTTGAGGGCGAAACTGAAAACTGGCCGAATGCATTGAATTATGTAGCCGATAAGTTTTCAGCTGCCATTCGCAGATACGGGCCTGATTCTGTCGGGTTTTATGTTTCAGGTCAGTTATTAACTGAAGATTATTACGTGGTTAATAAACTGATGAAAGGTTTTATTGGTCGCGGCAATATTGATACCAATTCACGTCTTTGTATGTCGTCTGCAGTTGCAGGTTATAAACGAGCGTTCGGTTCAGATACGGTGCCCTGTTCTTATGAAGATTTAGAACGGGCAAAGCTTGTCGTTATTACTGGCGCGAATATGGCATGGTGTCATCCGGTTTTATTTCAGCGAATTAAGCGAGCAAAAAAAGAAAACCCTGACCTTATGATCGTGGTGATCGATCCTCGTTACACAGCAACCTGTGATATCGCTGATTTACATATTCCGGTAAAACCAGGTAGTGATTTAGATCTGTTTAATGGTTTGTTGAATTATCTGGATAAAGAAGGAGAAACCAATCAGGCGTATATCGATGCGTATACTGAGGGTTTCGAGCAGGCGATTGCATCAGCGCAAATTTCTACACCTGATATCGAGGCAGTGGTAAAACTTTGTGGCCTTGATGCTGAGCTGGTTGAAAAATTCTATCGTTTGTTTGCGCGAACAGAACGTGTTGTGACTGTTTTCTCGCAAGGCATTAATCAGAGTTCGTTTGGAACTGATCGCGTTAATGCCATCATTAATTGTCATTTATTAACAGGACGAATCGGGCGTCCGGGAATGGGTCCGTTTTCTATTACCGGTCAGCCCAATGCAATGGGCGGGCGTGAAGTGGGTGGTTTGTCAAACCAGCTGGCTGCACATATGGCGATTGATAATGAACAGCATCAGGAAATTGTGCAGGAGTTCTGGCAGTCACCTTATGTAGCAACAGAAGATGGTTTGAAAGCGGTTGATTTGTTTAAGGCCGTGCATGAAGGAAAAATTAAAGCATTGTGGATTATGGCAACGAATCCGGCAGTGAGTATGCCTGATTCGGATTTTGTTCGTGAGGCGCTTGAAAAATGTGATTTTGTTGTTGTCTCAGACTGCATGCGCAAAACAGATACGACAGCTTACGCTGATGTGTTATTGCCTTCACAAACCTGGGGTGAGCGTGACGGTACGGTTACCAGTTCTGAACGTCGTATTTCAAGGCAGCGCTCTTTTCTGCCTGTCCCAGGCGATGCAAAACCAGACTGGTGGATAGTATCTGAAGTAGCACGGCGTATGGGCTTTGCTGATAAATTTAAATATGACGAACCGCGTGATATTTTTAAAGAGCATGCACAGTTGTCCGGTTATAAAAATGATGGCGTGCGCGATTTTGACATCAGTTTGTTTTCTGAAATTACTTATAACGAATACGATGAGTTTGAGCCTGTTCAATGGCCGGTGACTGAAAAGTTTCCTGAAGGGACGGCGCGAATGTTTTCTGATGGAAAATATTTTACGGCTTCAGCTAAAGCGCAATTTATTTCAGTGGTGAGTCAAAAACCTGGTTCATCAGTTTCACCTGATTATCCGTTGGTATTAAATACCGGACGAATTCGTGATCAATGGCATACGATGACGCGCACAGGGAAATCATCTATTTTATCGGCACATATGATCGAACCCTATATTGAAATTCATTCCCGTGATGCTGAAAAATATAATATTGAAGATCAGTCACTTGTTGTTGTCAGTAGTCAGCAATCATCGATTATTGTTCGGGCCAGTGTTTCTGATTCGCAGCAAGCAGGTAGTGTGTTTGTACCGATACACTGGAATAAACAGTTTGCGAGCAATGCAGTGGTTGACTCGCTGGTAGTAGCAAACACTGATCCGATTTCAGGGCAGCCAGAATTTAAATACAGTGCTGTAAATGTGAAACCTTATGTGGCGAACTGGTATGGTTTTCTATTGTCTCGAAGAAAACTTGATATTGAACATGTAGAATACTGGTCGTTGTCCCGTGGCAAAGGCCTCTGGCGATATGAGCTGGCAGGAAACAAAGCTGTTGTTGACTGGTCTGCTTATGCCAGAAGTTTATTGTGTAAAGCATCAGATGATGTGAACTGGGTTGAATATTTTGATCAATCAAAAGACAGATATAGAGCGGCACGTATTGAAGACAATCATTTAGAAAGCTGTATCTTTATCGGACCTGATATTGCTTTACCTGAACGTGACTGGCTGGCAAAGCTGTTTGAAAGTGATCAGTTGAAAGAAGAAGAACGAGTTAGTTTGTTAACTGGTAAGCCTGCCGATTTAAAAGAAGATGCAGGCAAAATAGTTTGCGCCTGTTTTGGTGTAGGTATCAATACTATTAAACAGGCGGTCTTAGAAAATAAACTGGTTACAGCAGAAGAAATTGGTCAAGTGCTTAAGGCTGGTACTAACTGCGGTTCATGTGTGCCTGAGCTAAAACAAATTATTCGAGATTGTTAACTACCCTGCAATTTTTTTACAGGGCATTAAGTTATAGTCTGAGGTAGACGTAACCTTTTTTCTTTCGTTCCATAATATAAGCGGCACCTGCCGCTACAACTTCAGCGCTATCAACAACTTTAGGTGCTTTAGCTTTCCTTTTAGTTATTTTCTTAGTCGTGTTACCACAGGCTGAAAATTTAGTTTTAGCCTGATTGATTTAGTTCATATACATATCATATATAGTCGCCTAATATAACTATGTAACTGTAATAGTTCGATGCGCTTTTTCGCATGTATGAGACCAGAATAATGACAAAGACAATATTAGATAATGTTGATCCCATTGAGATGAGTGAGCGGCAGTTTGAAAGAGCTGTCTGTTATATTCCGAAGTTAAAAGAAGGCCTGATTGATTTTTTAAAAGAGCCTAAGCGCATTACGACTGTTAATTTTCCTATTGAAATGGATGATGGCAGTGTTCATTCAATGCAGGGCTTTCGAGTTGTTCATAATCAGGTGTTTGGTCCTGGTAAAGGTGGTATTCGATATCATCCCGATGTAACTGTTGAAGAGGTTGTTTCATTATCGAAGCTGATGACGTGGAAGAGTGCTCTGGTTAACATCCCTTTTGGTGGCGCTAAGGGCGGCCTTATTTGTAATACCAAAGAATTGAGTGACGGTGAGTTACGGCGTATTACCCGTCGTTTTACATCTGAGCTGGCGGATAATATCGGACCGTATATCGATATACCTGCGCCAGATATGTATACCAATGAACAGACAATGGCCTGGATATTCGATACTTATGATGTGCTGCATCCGGGAAAAAATAATCGCCCGGTTGTTACCGGTAAGCCGATTGAGATGGGTGGCTCACTTGGCCGAACAGCTGCGACAGGTAATGGCGTTTGTTATGTGACGGAGCGTTTTCTTTCTAAGGCTTTAATTCCTGAGCAGCAAACTATAGCGGGTGCGAAAATTGTTGTTCAGGGTTTTGGTAATGTAGGTTTTGCAGTAGCGCAGGCCTTTTTCCGTAAAGGCTCGGTGATTGTTGCTATTAGTGATAGTCAGGGTGGAATATATAGAGAAGAAGGTTTTGATCCTGACGATGTTATATCTTTTAAGCGGGAGCATGGCACTGTGGTTGGCATGCCCAATAGCATGACGATTACAAATGAAGAAATACTTCAGTGTGAATGTGACATATTAATTCCTGCGGCTTTGAGTAATCAGATTCATGCTGATAATGCCTGTGCAATTAAAGCAAAAATAATTGTCGAAGCAGCAAACAGTCCGATTACTCCGGAGGCAGATGAGTATTTATGTGAGCATGGTGTCTATGTGTTGCCAGATATCATGGCTAATTCGGGTGGTGTGACCGTGAGTTATTTTGAATGGGTACAAAATCAGGCTAATCAGCAATGGGAATTAGATGAAGTTAATGAGCGCTTACTGAAAATGATGAATAAAGTGCTGGATGTTGTCTTTACCCGCTGGCAGCGTTTTGTGATAGGTGAAGATATGCCGACGAATGATGAGCTGATCGAACAATTACAAAAACATAAACCAGACTTTCGCAGCATCGCTTTATCAATTGCTATTGAGCGGGTTGCTAATGCAACATTAATGAGAGGGATTTGGCCCTGACTTTTCAGGCGTGGATTATCTAGATGGCTATGTAGATAAACTATGTACGGGCAGTATGTAAATTAGTAGTGGTATTTAAACTGGAGTGATAGTTGGTTATGGAAAATGCAAAAACACTAACCATTGATGGTAATCAGGCAGCAGCTACGATTGCCCACCTTACTAATGAAGTGATTGCTATTTACCCAATCACTCCTGCTTCGCCAATGGGGGAGTGGGCAGATGAATGGTCATCCAGGCAACAGCCGAATCTCTGGGGTACTGTTCCAGACATTATAGAAATGCAAAGTGAAGCCGGTGCTGCTGGCGCCGTTCATGGTGCATTGCAGGCAGGTGCGTTAACCACCACGTTTACTGCATCACAGGGATTGTTATTAATGATCCCGAATATGTTTAAAATTGCCGGTGAACTTTCTCCGGCTGTTATTCATGTCGCAGCTCGTTCCGTTGCTGCCCAGGCTCTTTCAATTTTTGGTGATCACAGTGATGTGATGACGGCACGTTCAACTGGTTTTGCATTTCTGGTTTCAAACTCGCCGCAGGAAGTTATGGATATGGCATTGATTGCTCAGGCGGCAACGCTGGAATCGCGTATACCTGTACTTCATTTTTTTGATGGATTCAGAACATCTCATGAAGTTGCAAAAGTAACAGCCATTGAAATTGATGTTATCAGACAAATCATTAATCAAAAATTTATTACAGAACACCGTCAGCGTGCATTGTCTCCAGAGCATCCGATACTGCGAGGCAGCTCTCAGAATCCGGATGTTTTTTTTCAGGCCAGAGAATCGGTTAACCCCTATTATCAGGCCATGCCAAATATTGTTCAGAAAATCATGGATCAGTTTGCCGAGCTTACAGGTAGGCGTTATGAGTTGTTTGAATATGTTGGTGCTGCTGATGCAGAAAGAATTATTGTTCTAATGGGGTCGGGTGCTGAAACAGTCCATGAGACGGTTGATTTTTTAACCTCGCAGGGAGAAAAAGTTGGGATGGTTAAAGTGCGTTTATTCAGACCGTTAGACAGTGTCGCTTTAATTAATGCAATACCTGCAACGGCCAGAAAAGTTGCAGTACTGGATCGAACCAAAGAACCTGGTGCAGATGGTGAGCCACTTTATAAAGATGTAATCTCAACACTGGCTCAATATCACTGTGGAGGTAATAGCAAATTTTCAGAGATGCCAAAAGTAACAGGGGGGCGCTTTGGTCTGTCGTCTAAAGAGTTTACACCGGCAATGGTCAAGTCGGTATTTGATGAGCTAAACCAGGACTCACCTAAAAATCAATTTACCGTGGGTATTATTGATGATGTTACTCATAGCAACCTGAGCTGGGATGAAAGCTTTCGTACCGATGCGCATGAGCAAACTTTTCAGGCCGTGTTTTATGGCCTGGGTAGTGATGGTACGGTCAGTGCAAATAAAAATAGCATAAAAATAATTGGTGAAAGTACCGATAAATATGTGCAGGGTTATTTCGTTTATGATTCAAAAAAATCCGGCGCAGTAACGGTTTCACATTTGCGTTTTGGCGACAAACCGATTCGTTCTGCTTATTTAATTGGTAATGGTGATGCAGATTTTGTCGCCTGTCATCAGCCGGTTTTTCTTGAACGCTATCCGATGCTGGATATGGCGGCTGATAATGCTGTGTTTTTATTAAATACGTCGGCTGATTCTGAGAAGGTGTGGAAAACGCTGCCAGAAAAAATGCAGCAACAAATTATTAATAAACATATTAAGTTTTATATTATAGATGCTTACAAGGTTGCTGAGTCAACCGGAATGGGTAAGCGTATCAATACCATTATGCAAACCTGCTTCTTCTCTATTTCAGGTATCTTGCCAAAAGAAAGAGCGGTTTCCTCAATCAAGCAGGCGGTAGAAAAAACCTATGGTAAAAAAGGGAAAAGATTAGTCGATTTTAATTTTAAAGCCATTGATGAAACATTAGAAAATTTGTACGAAGTGAAATTTCCTGAAGCAGTGGCGTCGGAATTGATTTTACAAAACAATATTCCTGAAACAGCACCTGACTTTATTAAACAGGTAACCGGTGAAATTATTGCCGGCCGTGGAGATCAGATTCCGGTCAGTTTATTTCCAGCTGATGGTAGTTACCCGACGGGTAGTGCGGCTTATGAAAAAAGAAATCTGGCTTTAGAAATCCCTGTGCTGGATGAAACGCTGTGTACACAATGCGGTAAATGTCCGCTGGTGTGCCCGCATGGGGTTATTCGTTGTAAAGTTTACGATGAAACACTGATTGAGGGTGCTGCAGAAAGTTTTAAGTCGATGCCAGTTAAGGGTAAAGATTTTGATAACAATCTGCGCATGAGTTATCAGGTATCACCGGAAGATTGTACCGGCTGTGGTTTATGTGTTGATATCTGCCCTATACACGATAAAAGCAATGTCAGTCATAAAGCTCTAAATATGGTTAGCTATACGCCTGAATTACGTCAGCAGGAAAAAATAAACTGGGAGTTTTTTCTTAATTTGCCAGAATATGAGCGTAATCTAATTAAAAATAATACTATTAAGGGTGCAATGATATTGCAGCCATTATTTGAGTTCTCCGGTGCTTGTGAAGGTTGTGGTGAAACGCCATATATTAAACTGGCAAGTCAGTTGTTTGGCGATCGAATGCTGGCCGCAAATGCAACAGGTTGTTCTTCAATTTACGGCGGAAATTTACCGACAACGCCGTGGACAAAAAATCTTGAAGGAAGAGGGCCTGCCTGGTCCAATTCATTGTTCGAGGACAATGCCGAGTTTGGCCTTGGTATGCGACTGGCTGTTGATAAGCAAAAACAGTATGCCACTGAGTTATTGCAACAACTTAAAGCAGAGCTGGGTGATGAACTGGTTAATGAAATTCTAAACGCAGATGAATCTAACGAAGCGAGAATTAATCAGCAGCGCGAAAGAATAAATAACTTACGTGACAAGTTGTCTTCAATAAATAAAACCGAAGCAGATGAGCTGAATATTGTTGCCGATAACTTATCACGAAAAAGTGTCTGGATTATTGGCGGTGATGGGTGGGCATATGACATCGGCTATGGTGGGCTGGATCATGTAATGGCGTCAGGGCGTGATGTCAATATACTGGTGCTGGATACCGAAGTTTATTCAAACACAGGTGGTCAAACATCAAAAGCAACTCCGCGTGGTGCGGTCGCCAAGTTTTCAGCAGGCGGTAAGCCATCACCTAAAAAAGATCTGGCTTTACTGGCGATGGATTATGAAAATGTTTATGTGGCACATGTTGCCTATGGCGCAAAAGATATTCAGACCATACATGCATTTAATGAAGCGGAAGCATATCCTGGCCCGTCTTTGATCATTGCTTATTCTCCCTGTATTGCACACGGCATCGATTTAAAAAATAATCATCAGCAGCAAAAACTCGCTGTTGATAGTGGACACTGGCCTTTGTTTAGATATAACCCTGCTAATGCACGGCAGGGTAAAAATCCTTTGCATCTGGATAGTAAGGCGCCTTCGATTCCTTATCGAAATTTTATTGAAACAGAAATTCGTTTTAATATGCTCTGGCGAACTCATCCAGATGTGGCTGAGGAATTGCTGGAGCAGTCGCAACAGGATGTGTTGCATCGTTATCATTATTATGAGCAGCTTGCGGGCTTGTCGTGGGATGAATCAGATGCATCTCAGCCACCACGTCGCAGGCTGGCAACGGCAATACAACAGCAAGATGAAAATGGAAAGGCTGACGATAAAGATAATAACAAGGAACCATCAGCATGATTGATTTAACAACTCACTATTTGGGTATGCGGCTTAAGAATCCATTGATAGCTTCATCGTCTCCGTTAACCAGTAATCTTGATGATGCAAGACGTCTGGAAGATGCCGGGGCAGCAGCGATTGTTTTGCCATCATTGTTTGAAGAAAGCATACATCATGAGCAAAAGCAGTTAGAGAAATATGTGCATTCGCAGGCATTAGGACATTATGAAGCGGATTCGTTTCATCCGATACCTGAAGATTATAATGGTGAACTAGAAAATTATCTTGATCATTTGCAGAATCTTAAATCTTCCATAAATATCCCTGTCATAGCGAGTTTAAATGGCGTCTCTGATAATGGCTGGGTTGAATACGGCAAAGAATTAATGCAGGCAGGAGCTGATGCATTAGAACTCAATGTTTATTATGTTGCTGCTGATCCTGAAAAAACGGCTGAGCAAGTTGAAAGTCGCTATATTAATTTATTAACTACATTGCGGAAAAATGTCAGCATTCCTATTACTATGAAGCTGTCATCACAATTTACTTCCGTTGCTAATTTGGTGACTAAATTACAGGATTACGGTGCTAATGGTGCTGTGCTCTTTAATCGTTTTTATCAGCCAGATATTGATCTCGAAACATTACGCATAAAACCTCATCTTGAATTATCCAGCTCAATGGAATCTTTGTTGCGTGTCAGATGGATCGCTTTGATACGAAGCCGAGTTGAGTTATCTCTGGCTGCTACAGGAGGGTTTCATCATGTTGAAGATATTATTAAGGCACTGCTCGCCGGTGCAGATTCAGTGTATTTGTGCAGTGTCTTATTAAACAAAGGGCCGAATTATTGTGCTGAATTATTAAAACAGTTAGAGCAATGGTTAGCTGAATATGAATACGAATCTATAAAGCAAATGCAAGGCAGTGTGAGTCAGAGTTGCTCGCTTGATCCGGCGGCGTATGAGCACAGTAATTACGTTAATGTGATAAAAAGCTATCATCCAAAAGAAAAGTGATTTTTAACGGATTTATCTCTTCTAACTTTTTCAGGTAAGTGTATGACTTTTACCAGTGATATTGTTTCCTCTTATGTGCATGAAGCAAAAGTGTCTGCCATTAAGGACATGGCTATGCGCAGTGCTAAAGTCCCCGGAGCAGTGTCGTTAAGCTGGGGTTTACCATCATTTCAAACGCCTGATTATATTCGGGAAGGTATTAAAAATATTCTCGATAATGATGTAGATGCAGGGAAGTATACGCTGCCTGATGGTCTAATCGAACTACGTCAGTTGGTTGCTGAAACGCATGAACAAAAAACCGGTGTTGCTATCGATGCAGACAAGCACGTGATGATCGGCGCCGGTAATATGCAGTCATTAAATACTCTGTTTCATACGATGCTTGATCCGGGTGATGAAATTATACTCACGGATCCCTGCTTTGCTTCTCATATTCAGCAAATTATTTTATTTAATGGTGTGCCTGTTTACTGGCCATTGCATGAAGAGAGTGGCTGGTCTCTTGATATCGATAAATTGCCATCATTAATAACAAATAAAACACAGGCAATTGTACTGGTGTCACCTTCCAACCCAACCGGGAAGATATTTACAAAAACAGAGTTGTTGAAAGTAGCCGAGATAGCAAAAGAACATAGTATTTTTGTTGTGATCGATGATCCGTACAGTGATTTTCTATATGACAATAAAGATGAATATTTTAATCTTGCATCAGCAGAAATGTATCGGGATTATATTGTTTATATGTATTCATTTTCAAAATCGTATGCTATGAGCGGATGGCGTCTGTCTTATATGGTTATGCCTGAAGAATTAAAGCATGAAGCGATTAAAGTTCACGATGCAACCATGATTTGTGCGCCACGTATTTCGCAGCTGGCGGGTATGGTTGCTTTAACGAATGAAACAGATCATAAACAAGAATTTGAGAGAATATTGTTTTCTCGCAGAAGTCTGATTGAACAACGAATAAAAAATGTTTCGCATGTTTTTGAATGCCAGAGGCCTGAAGGGGCGTATTATATTTTCCCAAAGATTATTGCAGAACATCAGTCATCAAATGATTTTGCTCTTGATCTTTTGTACAACGCAAAAGTAGCCGTTACTCCCGGTCGTGCTTTTGGCCCGTCTGGTGAGCATCATGTTCGTATGGCGTATTGTGTGGATGAGGATACGATTAATCTGGCATTTGATCGGATTGAAGAGTATTTTTAGTCTGGTTTACTAGCTGTTGTAAATAAAGTATCTACATTAAGCCATAAGCCCTCTTCTGTTTTAAGTTTTTCAATTTCTTGCAGGTGTTCTTTTCTAAAGCTTGCAAGGTCAGTTTCGCTGAGCTGGTTTAAAAATCCACGAAAACCGGTTTGCCACAATATTTCCCACCAGTCATCAGTGTTCAATAAGTGATAGCCTATTTGTTTTTTGGTGACTTTAACATTGGTGAAGCCTGCGTTGCTAATTAAATCGCGGCATTCGTTTTCATCGGAGAGTCTGAACCAGGCAGCATCAGGAATCTCTATGCCGTAATGGCTCATACGAGATTTAAACAGATCTGAAAGTGGTGTGAATGCATCGGGAGCAAATGTGCTGATAATGAGTTTGCCGCCGGGTTGCATGATGTGTTTCCAGTTAATCAGGGCACCAGCCATGTCAGGCAGGAAAAATAACCCAAAACTGCATGTGATGTAATTGAAATAATCATTTTTAAATATAGGTTTCTCTGCATCCATCGTCTGTAGATTAATATTGTTAAGCGACATTTTTTGTGCGTTTTTTAATGCCTGGTCTAACATTTTTTCAGATAAGTCGATACCATGTACTCTGCCTTCAGGTAAAAGCATTTGAGCTGCCGATGTAGCGACAGCGCCAGTACCAGTAGCAATATCGAGTAAGCGTGAGTTTTGTTTAGGCTGGAGGATGTCTAGCATTTTATCGGCACAGAAGTTAAAGAAACGTGTTGATGGGTTGTCGTATCCATCGGCGACGATATCGAAGATGCTGGTGATATGCTGTTTAATTTGTGCAGTGTCTGGTTGAGATTCGTTAGCCATAAAAATAATACAGTTAAGTCGTTGGTGGTATGTTTATATGTAACATGAATATAACGAATAATCTAAACTATTCTAAAAAATTACCGGTTTTTTTATTGGTGTCTCGCAGTCTTAGTGACAGTGTGCGTAATATTCCCAGACTTATTTCAGGGTAACTGAGTATGAGTCCCCGCAAATTACTTTTTGAAAGGGATAATAATTGCGTGTCTTTAAGAGCGGCTGCGCTGGCAGACCTTGGTAGTCCATCAAGCAGGTTCATTTCACCAAAGTTGTCCCCGGCTTCAAGTACTGAAATGTAATCGTTTTTATCAGGATTGAGGGATATACCTATTTGTCCTGAGGTAATGATATACATGCAGTTTCCATTGTCATGTAAATTAAATACCGTATCCCCCTGGAAATAAACTTCTTCATTCATCGTTGCAGCAACAAATCGCAGGTCATCGGTAGCTACTTCACTAAAGATGGTGGCCTGTTTTAATAGCCTGATTTTTTCATAAAGGTTAATCATTGTTTAAGGCCTCAGAAGCGCAATCATGTAACCAGTCGTCTTGTCTGGAACACCACTCAAGTGCATCGGTTATATTTTCAAATGATAAAATATAGTTTTTCTTCAGTTCAAAGTCATCCTGAAGCAGATCAATCAAGAGCTCAGAAAGTGTCTTGTTATTGAGGTTTTTTAAAGCATCGCAAGCGGAAGCAATTAATAACGGGTCTTTGCTACTAATTGCAGCTTGAGCAACCGATGCAAGATCTTGTTGTTCAATATGCTGCAAGGCGGTAAGCAGTAACTGGATTGTCTGGTCTATACGTTCAGTAACGGTGATGTACGTCAGGTAATAAGACGCATTTATATTTTTATGCGGGCTGAGTAATTGTTTTG
>Ga0316205_10002919_pt1 | contig 16834 bp, 16 predicted proteins | sample 3monthpyrite_MG_FD_204941 | JGI IMG/M metagenome (GOLD analysis project Ga0316205, IMG submission 204941) | Microbial mat bacterial communities from mineral coupon in-situ incubated in ocean water Damariscotta River, Maine, United States -... | ecosystem: Environmental > Aquatic > Marine >... | reverse complement strand
CCTCGGCCGGGCGCCACCTGGATCGCCAGGATTTACTGGATTCAGCATTTCGTGCGCTGGATTTTATCAAAACCACACTGTGGAAAAACAATCGCCTGCTGGCCACATATAAAGACGGGAACGCGCACCTGAATGCCTATCTCGATGACTATGTATTTCTCATCGACGCCATTCTGGAACTGATGCAAGGGCGATGGCGTGATGGCGACATGTCGTTCGCGCTGGCATTGGCTGACACCGTGCTGGAACAATTTGAAGATAAGCAGCAAGGCGGGTTTTTCTTCACTTCGAATGATCATGAACAATTAATTGAACGGCCTAAACCCTATGGCGATGAAGCCACTCCTTCCGGTAATGGCATTGCTGCTTATGCTTTACAGCGGCTGGGACATATCACCGGCAAGCTGGAATACAGTCAGGCCGCTGAAAAGGCGTTAAAAAGTGCATGGCCCGCCATTCGTCAGATCCCCTATGCACATAATTCGATGCTGCTGGCGCTGGAGGAATTCCTCTATCCACCTCAAATCGTTGTCATCCGCGGCAACAAGGCAGCCATACAGGAATGGCACCGGCGTGCGGCCCGGCCTTATGCTCCACGTCGTCTCAGTCTCGCCATACCTGATGATGCTTCCGACCTGCCCGGATTACTGGACTCCAGACAACACAGTGACAGTTCTGTCATTGCCTATATCTGTAGTGGTACCGAATGTAAGACACCGATCAGTGAGCGACAGGTATTTGAGGATGAACTGGCTGACTCTGATGCCAGTGCCAGTATGCAGTATGAATGACTGGAAAAAGCTTATCACCACGAAGGTGGAAGGCACGAAGAAAACCACTACCCTGACTACCGAGCTCATCTCTGGTATTGCCCCTGCAGGAGGCAGGATAAAAATCTAGATTCTGATGTTCATAGTGCCTTCGCACCTTCGTGGTAAATATTTAAATAATCAGCGATTACATACAAAACCCAAAAGCCTCTTTGAACCGGTCTTTAAACTCATCCATGCTGAAGTCGTAATTTTGCGTGCCATGGGTCTGGATCTTGATCGCGCCCATCAGGCCTGCCATCCTGCCAGTCACTTCCCAGTCCATATCATTCATCAAACCATACAGTAAACCACCACGATAGGCGTCTCCACAGCCGGTCGGGTCAACCAGTTGTCCCGCTGTTGCTGGCGGAATCTCCAGACGTTTCACATGTTTATAAATGTGTGATCCTTTGGCTCCACGGGTAACAATCAGGGCCTCTACACGTTCAGCAATCTCATGCGGTGACAAACCTGTTCTTTCCTGTAACAATTGAGACTCATAATCATTGACTGTAATCCAGGTCGCCTGTTCGATAAACGTCAGCAGATCGTCACCATCAAACATCGGCATACCCTGACCCGGATCAAAGATGAAAGGAATGCCCGCTTCAGCAAACTGCCGGGCATGTTCTATCATGCCTTCGCGGCCATCCGGTGAAACAATACCGATACTGACATCACTGGCATCTTCAACCTTGTTTTCATGTGAAAACCCCATGGCGCCAGGATGAAATGCGGTAATCTGGTTATCATCCATATCGGTCGTGATATAGGCTTGTGCGGTGAAGGATTCATCAATGACCCTGATGTGCTGACGATCAATTGCAAAACGGTCCATCCAGTCGGCATACGGTGCAAAGTCTTTACCGACGGTACCCATGGGCTTGGCTTTAGCACCGAGGCAATGTAATCCATAGGCTATATTGCCGGCACATCCACCAAATTCACGGCGCATATCCGGCACCATGAATGACACATTCAACATATGTACCTTGTCAGGCAGGATATGGTTTTTAAAATGATCATGAAAAACCATGATGGTGTCATAAGCAAAGGATCCACATATCAGTGCTGACATAATTTTTTCCTACTCAAGTTTTAAAAAACAGTTGATACAATACCAGCCCCCACATGACGACAACATTCATCAATGCGAGAAATACAGCGGCGGAACCCATATCCTTGGCCCGGCCTGAAAGTTTATGCGGCTCTTCACCTGTGCGGTCAACGACCGCTTCAATCGCCGAATTAAGTATCTCGACGATCAAAACCAGAAGCAGACTGCCGAGCATTGCCATCAGGTGCACTGGCTCTGTTGTTAGCCAGAAAGCCACTGGCACCAGAAACACCGTTAACATCAATTCCTGACGAAAGGCTGCCTCATGCTTGATCGCTGCGCGAAAACCTTGCATGGAATACACAAATGCATGCGCGATACGCGAAATACCGGTACGCCCTGGCTTCATAATCGTTTTTCCGTGTGGCTATTTATCCTGACTCCAGACGAGATCAAGCTCACGTGCTGCGCGCACATCATCCAGTCTGCGAACAGGTAGTGTATACGGTGCGCCCTTGACGTAATCCGGATTCTCTTTCGCCTCAATGGCTATTTTTTCCATCACATCAACAAAAGCATCCAGCGTATCCTTATCTTCGGTTTCTGTGGGTTCGATCAGCAGGCACTCTGGCACCAATAACGGGAAATAGGTAGTCGGGGCATGAAAACCATAGTCCAGCAAGCGCTTGGCAAAATCCATGGTATTAACACCCAGTTCTTTGGCCTGTCGTTTAAGTGTGACAATAAATTCATGTGTCGCACGACGATCAGGAAAAGCCAGGTCAAATCCTTTTTGCTCACAAAGCGTCATCATGTAGTTGGCATTCAGGGTTGAGAATTCAGACACCCTCACCATGCCTTCGCGACCCAGTAAGCGTGCATAAATATAGGCACGCATGAGTACGCCGGCATTACCCATGAAGGTTGATAATCTACCAATAGTCTGTGGCTTTTGTTTTTCTGTTACCCAGGAATAACTGTCGCCATCATAGGCCACTAAAGGGATAGGCAAGAAGGGCTCCAGACGTTGACTGACGCCCACAGGACCGGCACCAGGTCCACCACCACCATGTGGCGTGGAGAAGGTTTTATGCAGATTCATATGAATAACATCAAAACCCATATCACCCGGACGAACCTTGCCCAGAATGGCGTTAAGATTAGCACCATCATAATAAAGCAGGCCTCCGGCAGCATGAACCACTTGTGCAATTTCTTCTATGCGGCGTTCGAAAACACCCAGTGTTGAAGGGTTCGTCAGCATCAATCCTGCTGTTTGTGGTCCAACGGCTTCTTTGAGCGCTGCCAGATCAACATCACCCTGCTCATCCGTCGGGATTTCACGAACCTTGTAGCCACACATCACTGCAGTCGCCGGATTGGTACCATGGGCGGCGTCCGGCACCAGCACTTCAGTACGCTGATGATCATCCCGGGCATCGTGATAGGCGCGAATCATTGCCATGCCGGCGAATTCACCCTGGGCACCGGCAGCAGGTGTCAGAGAAACAGCTTTCATGCCGGTGACATCTTTTAGAATCTCCTGCAGCTCATACATGCAGGCCAAAAAACCCTGCCCCATAGACTCAGGCGCTAATGGATGTCGCGCAAGGAAGCCGGGCAGCATACTTAAACTGTTTGAGGCACGCGGATTATATTTCATGGTGCAACTGCCGAGCGGGTAGAAATTAGTATCGATAGCAAAATTCTTTTGTGATAATTGCGTGTAGTGGCGCACAGTCTGCATCTCTGAGGTCTCTGGCAACAAGGCGCGTTGACTGCGTTGCAGGGACTCGGGGATGTCTGACATCTGCGGGCGCGAATGCGGCGCCTGTGATGGATTACTTCTTCCCTTTTTCGACTTTTCAAAAATCAACATATTACGACCACACAATTAAACTCTATTAAGTGCCTGACGCGCCGATGTCGCGCCAGGCGTGATGATAAATTGACATGAATCCCCCATGCCTGTGACGTTACCTGCTTAGCCGAGTGCTGCTATCGCCCTATCGTAATCAGGTTCCTGAGCAATTTCCGGCACCAGTTCTGTATAAATGACTTTATTATTTTCATCCAGTACGACCACTGCACGACCGGTGATGCCTGCCAAAGGACCATCGTTGATCAGGATGCCGTAATCCTTGGCAAAATTCTTTGAACGCATCATGCTCAGTGGCACGACATTCTTGAGATCCTCGCCGGTACAGAAACGACCGGAAGCAAATGGCAGATCAGCAGAAATAATTAACATGACCACATCTTCGTGCCCTTTGGCGGCATCATTAAAATGCTTTGTCGAGGTTGCACACACGGGTGTATCCAGACTCGGGACAATATTGAGTAATTTTTTCTTTCCGGCATAATCTGACAAACTTCGGTCATTTAATTCGGCATCCACCAGTTTAAAATCCGGCGCATCACTGCCTATACCAGGTAAATCACCATTTGTATTAAATGCATCACCATGTAACGTTATTTTAGCCATTTGTCTCTCCTGTCAATCCTGCTGTTAAGTTCTCTACTCGCCTGTTACTTCCATTATTATTTCACCCGCCACGATGGACTCGGGCTATTAGCATTTCGGCTGAATCGGCTATTTGACCGACTCATGTTATCCCAGGATCCTCTGCATATGATTCACATAGGTTTCGATATCTTCTTCTGTGCGCTTTTCAGTCGCACAAACCAGCAAGCAGTTTTCCAGTTCCGGGTAATCATCCTGCAAGGCGAAGCCCGGTAACAGATTCTGGTCATGCAGGGCACGCATAACTTCATTCAAGGGTGCCGAAATCCTGATCACAGATTCATGGAACACTGGATTGTTAAATACAGTTTCGATTCCCTGCAGCTCACTAAGTTTCTGCACCAGCTTTTGCGTGTTGGCATGGCAGTTCAAAGCGACATTCTCAAGGCCTTGCGCTCCGAGCAATGACATATGGATAGTGGTGGCAGTAATCATCAATCCCTGATTAGTGCATATATTGGAAGTGGCTTTGGAGCGCCTGATGTGCTGTTCGCGTGCCTGTAACGTTAACGTGAAACCCGGTTTACCTTCCAGGTCGACGGTACGACCGATAATACGCCCGGGCATTTGTCTGACAAATTCCTGCTTGCAGCACATAAAACCATAGTATGGCCCGCCTGAAAACATAGGAATACCCAGCGGCTGACCTTCACCGCAGGCAATGTCTGCACCATCGGCACCCCATTCACCGGGTGGCTTTAACACCGCCAGTGCAACGGGATTAACAACACCAATCACCAGCGCTTTGTGTTGATGTGCCCAGTCGGTCAGTGCATCAACGTCCTCAAGCACGCCAAAGAAATTTGGCTGCGGAATAACCAGTGCGGCAAAATCGCCAGGATCAGTCGGCAGCGTGGATACATCCACTGCGCCGCTTTCGCGGTCATAATCTATCAGCTCCACGGTAACACCCTGTTTGCCTGTGATGCTGGTCACTGTCTTACGATAGTTCGGATGGACTGTGCGTGGCATCAGAATGCGTTTTGATTTGGACTTACGATTAGCGCGCACCGCCATCAACACGGCTTCGGCCAGTGCAGAAGCACCATCGTATAAAGAGGCATTGGATACATCCAGACCATTCAGGCTGGCCATCATGGTCTGGTATTCGTACAGTAGTTGCAAGGTACCCTGACTGGCTTCAGCCTGGTATGGTGTATAAGCCGTATAAAATTCACCACGCGTGGTTAACTCCCACACAGCAGAGGGTATATGATGATCATAGGCCCCGGCACCCATGAAACATAATGGCTGGCCATCCTGCGCAGCTCGTGCGTGCATCAAGCGCGACACTTCCATTTCGGTCGCCTGTTCAGGTACGAACTTTAAAGTATTGTTACGCAAAGATGCCGGTATTTCATCGAACAGGTCATCAATGGATGATACGCCGATCGTATCGAGCATTTGCTGAATATCTTCATCGGTATGTGGAATAAACGGCATGTACTACTCCTGCCAGGTGTTAGTGGTCTTCGGAAGCGATATGTGCAGTATACGCATCGGCATCCATCAGCTGCTCAATTTCAAGGCCGTCAGCGGGTTTAAGGCGCATAATCCAACCCTCTCCATAAGGATCGTTATTTACCAGTTCGGGCGTATCGGTCAGCATTTCATTCGCCGCCATTATTTCACCGCTGATAGGGCTATAGACATCTGATGCGGCTTTTACTGATTCCACCACGGCGCAAACATCTTCTGCTTCCACTTCATTGCCTACTTCCGGCGGTTCGACATAAACCATATCCCCCAGCAAGTCCTGCGCATGGTCCGTGATTCCCATCAGGACACTGCCATCCTCTTCCAGTTTTACCCACTCATGGCTCTTGGTATATTTCAGATCTGCTGGTATTTCGCTCATAACGACCTCTCTAAATGATAATTTTGTATTTTCTAACATCGCTTTCCGGGAAATGCCTGATTGCTACGGGCAACAGGCATAATTTGCCGGCAGTAGTATCCCTGCTGTTAACAATCCTCAGGCAAACAGGACTTACCGTGGCGAACAAAAGGCAGCTTGACAACGCGTGCCGGCATCAGGCGACCACGCATATCCACTGCGCACTCGAATTCTGTCGCTGCGGGCACGCGTGCAAAGGCAATCGCTTTACCCAGTGTAGGCGAAAAACTGCCACTGGTAATCTCGCCCTCGCCAATACCGGCAACTACAACTTTTTGATGGTTTCGTAATACCCCTTTTCCCTGCAGTACCAGGCCGACGAGCTTTGTCTCAGGCTTGTTCGCGCGCAGTTGCTCAAGTGGCTTGCGACCAACAAAGTCTCTGTCAGCTGGCTCCCATGCAATGGTCCAGCCGAGCCCTGCTTCCAGCGGAGAAATTTCTTCATCCATATCAGTACCATACAGGTTCATGCCTGCTTCCAGGCGCAGCGTGTCGCGAGCACCCAGACCGATGGGCGCTACGCCTGCATCAAAAAGATCCTGCCAGAATTGCGCCGCTTGCTGCTGCGGCATGATGACTTCAAAACCATCCTCACCGGTGTAACCTGTGCGTCCAATAAAAAAATCACCGATTTCGGTGGCGAAAAACACCCCCAGCCCGTCGAGTATGCTGGCCGCTTCATCACCCATCACCTGCTGCAACTTGCTGCTGGCATTGGGGCCTTGAACTGCAATCATCGCCGTTTCAGGACGCTCAACAACCTGAACGCCGAAGGACTCTGCCTGCTGCATGATCCATGCAAGGTCCTTATCTCGCGTGGAAGAATTGACCACCAGGCGATACCAGTCCGGGCGCATGTAATAAACGATTAAATCATCGATCACACCACCGGCTGGATTGAGCATGCAACTATATAGTGCCTTGCCAGCTTGCTTGAGCCGGTCAACATCATTGGCGAGCAAATAGCGCAGGAAGTCAGTCACTGATGCACCACCAAGATCAATGACGGTCATATGTGAAACATCAAACATGCCAGCATCATTTCTCACCTGATGATGTTCATCTATTTGAGAGCCATAGTGGATAGGCATATCCCAACCCGCAAAATCGACGATCTTGCCTCCCATAGAGACGTGCAAATCATATAAAGCTGTTCTCTTTCCCATGATATTTCCCGGACAACGTGCAAAAAAAAGACGGCAACAGGCCAAGACCTGTTACCGCCCCTCTGTCCCGTAACCTGAAAGATTGAGAATGACGCATAATGGCTCATTCTCTGCCCCGTCGGTGGATCACTCCAGGTGATCACTCTCCAGAGTCAACATAACCCGATAGTCCGTTTGCCTGAGCGTTTCCGAGCGATGTGTTGCGCCTTCGGCTCCCGAACTGCGTTCGGGTATCTCCCATCGAGTCTGTGATTGAAATGTAAATATACCTGTAGCCCGCATGGAATCCAAGCGGATTTTTAAATTATTGATTAATATCAGGCTATATTCAGCAAAATTGGCTGCAGTGACCTATTGTATGTATGTAGCTAACGGCGCACGCGTTTATCTGCTTACTACTTGCTCACCAACTTACCGACACTCAGCCCTTGCACCATTATGGAAAAGATCACAATACAATAGGTGACTGTTAATATCAGATCCCTCTCATCACCTTTAGGTAATGACAGCGCCAGGGCGACTGAAATACCGCCGCGCAATCCCCCCCAGGTCATAATGGTCACGACCCGTGGACTGAATTCCCTGAATCGGCGCATGACAGCAACAGGGATACCGACTGACAGAAAGCGCGCCAACAGCACTATCGGAATCATCAACAGGCCAGCAATCAGATAGTCAGCCCCCAGACTCACTACGAGTATCTCCAGTCCTATCATGACAAACAGGACCGCATTGAGTATTTCATCCGCCAGCTCCCAGAATGTATCCACATGTTCACGCGTTTTATCTGACATCGCCAGTAAACGTCCATGATTACCAATCATCAATCCGGCCACTACAATCGCAATGGGTGCGGATACGTGAATAAACTCGGCCAGTGCATAACCACCCATTACCAGACCCAGGGTCGTCAGAATTTCCACCTGGTACTGGTCTACCGAGCGCAACATATAAAATGCGATGGCACCGATGAGCAAACCAAACAGGATACCGCCGATGGCTTCAACCACAAACAGCATCAGCACCTGCGAGACGTCGAGCTGCCCTTCACCGGTAATCAAACCGAGAATGACAAGAAAAATAACCACACCTACGCCATCATTGAACAGAGATTCACCGGTAATTTTTGTTTCCAGCGTTTTGGGCACACCGACCTTTTTTAATATCCCCAGCACAGCAATAGGATCCGTCGGTGAAATCAGTGCACCAAACAATAAACAATAGAGAAATGAAATCTCAAAGCCTAACCGGGTCAATAACCACCAGGCCGCGAATCCGATCAAGGTAGTGGAAATCATCACACCCAATGTTGCCAGGGTCAGTATCACCCATTTTTGCCTGGCCAGGTCACTCAGATTGACATGCAACGCACCTGCAAATAACAGAAAACTCAGCATGCCATGCAACAGGGTATCATCAAATGCTATGCTGTTGATAATACCTTCTGCTATAGCATGAGTGCCGAAACCAAACTGATCCAGCAATATAATCAGCAAAGAAAAGCAAAGTCCCAGCAACATCAGACCTATGGTGCTGGGCAGGCGCAGGAAACGGTAGTTGAGGTAACTGAACACCGCAGCAATTGAAATCAGGGTAGCGAGTAACTGACTGAGCGTCATAGTGTGCAAACCTTTTTACTGCCTAATATATAACACAGAAAATTCTTCATATTGTTTTACCTGACCTCAAGGTGCGTAACCGCATTTAATTAATGACCAGAATCATGCTATGCAATATGATCATTTTCTATAGATGCGTCACATCCCGAATCATCGAAGGAAGCTCACCACGCATACCTGCGGCAGATTGCATGATAAGGTTTTTCAGGGGATTCATTGAATTAGTCATGCTAATGCCGCTATTACGGATAAACTGCAAGGGAGCAGAACGGGTGGTAAATAATTTCTTGAAGGCATCCATCACAAACATCATGCCGAGATTGTCACCTTTACGCCAGCGTTCATAGCGCCTGAGTTGTTGATATGAACCCGGAGCATGATGGGCAGCGATGCCATCCAGTATCACATCAGCCAGACAGGCGGCATCGAGTAAACCCAGATTGACGCCCTGCCCTGCTAACGGGTGAATGCTGTGCGCCGCATCGCCGATAAGTGCAACTCCCTGCTTGACGTATTGATTAACGTATTGCAGCTGCAAGGGGAAAACGCCACGAACGCTGTTTAATTTAACTGCACCCAGACGATGATCAAAAGCCTCGGCCAGTTGCTGCTCAAAGTCTGTTTCCGACAACTGCATCAATGCCTCAGCGTGCTCACTCTGGCATGACCAGACGATAGAGCAATGCTGATCATTCAATGGCAAAAATGCCAGCGGCCCATCTTCTAAAAAACACTGCCAGGCAGTCTGTTGATGCGGTAATTCGGTGTGCACATTGGCGACGATCGCAGACTGGTCATACTTCCAGCCTTTCGTTTCAATACCGGCCAGCGACCGGACGTTGGAGCGACTGCCATCTGCACCTATTAACAGATCACAATGACAACGGTTTCCATTATCCAGCACCACTTCAAGCTGATCATTATCGCCATAGCGGAATGATTCCAGCCTGACTTTGTCAATAAAATCGATGTTGTCTGATTGTTGTACCTTATTGAGTAAAAAATGCTGGATGACGCGATTTTCAATAATATAACCCAGTGCTGTTGCGCCAATTTCAGCACCATCAAAATGAATTTCCGCGGCACTTTGCTTTTCCCATACATGCATCTGCTCAAATGCGCTTATCCGACTGGCTTGTAAATCATCCCAGATACCCAGCGACTGGAAAAAACGCATGGAAGCCGTTGTGATCGCTGAGACGCGAATATCATAATCCCCGGTTATCAGTGCCGGTTTATGTTCCGCAGCATCTAATAACAAAATCTCCATCGGGGTATTGGCCAGAGCGGCCGCCATCGACGCGCCTACCATCCCGCCACCCGCTATCACTATCTGGTATTTTTCTCTCATAGAAAAATTTTGCACCACCTGCGGGCAGATAGCAATGAAAACCCGAGGTATAACGCAGTTTTATACACGCTTGCCGGGTGCAGGTACTATCAGGCTTGTTTTTAAATAAACCAGTCAGCTATAGAAGGACGGAGGATTGTTAAGCGCTACATCTCTGTTTTGACTTTGGCGAGGTCGGCAACCAACTTTTCGATCAATGGCTTAATTTCGGAATGCGCACTCGAAGAATTAATGGCCGCGGCCGTGAGTTTTACATCCTGTAGTTGATCGCGCAATGCTGCGACGTTACGGTTAAATGCAGCCGATATTTCCTGCAGGTGATCCTGCTGCCTCAATCTCATTTCAGTCGTCAGATCACCATCACCTATACGCTCCAGATTTCGCATCAGGACGAATATCGGACCGGAAACACGATGCTCTATCCGCAAAGTATAGTAATAAGTAGCCGCCAGCAAAATGAAACCTGCAGCAACCACGTACAGGGTCTCTTCAAGATCGGCCCCACCCAACAGTATTGGGTCGATCAGCCATAAAACCCCAATGACCAGTGAAATCATCAGCATCAAGGCGGTGATGACAGTCAGAAACGAGAGCAGGATGAAATGCTGCTCAAAGCCTTTCAGAATCACTTTATTCTTACGTTTTTTCATACTAAATACCCTGATTAACAATCCATTTTATGACGGTTTCGGGACGCCTGATGCCATTATGGTCCACACGCTCAATTAAGCAATAGAAGTACTTATTCATACATCGACCAGTCAATCATTAAATTTAGAAGTATTTAGAGGAGATTTTTCACATTATGCTGTGAAATCCCAGGCAATAAGAAACCTCTGGCTAATTCATGAACGGGCCAAATTAAATTCAGAAAGCGCTACTGCCCGGGATCTACATACCCTGCATCGGACTATTTAATGGGCAAACCTCTGGCCATGACGGGCACTCTGCCAGACAAGCCCATCGTGCGTTTGCTAAGCATTTTCTTCAAAGGGGGGATAAAATCCAGCGTGGTTAATGCCATACTTCTGGCCATTTTTACCGGCAAAAGTGGATTGGTAAAAACTCGTACCAGCCCATCGGTAAACGCGCTCACGCTGTTATGGTCACGCCGTCTCCATTCTGCGTATTGTTTGAGTACTTGCAGATCGCCAATATCGGCTTCAAGATTTAATGCATTGGCCAGCACTTCGGACAACACTGCAACATCGCGCATACCCAGATTATAGCCCTGGCCAGCGACAGGGTGCAGCGTATGGGCGGCATTGCCAATCAAAGCGACCCGTGACAGCACCTGAGTGGGCACCTTGACGAGTTGCAGCGGATAGCTGCTACGACGGCCTACACGAACAAACTCCCCCAGACGGCGCCCAAAACACTGTTGCAGCCGATGCAGGAATTCGTCATCACTTAAACCTAGATATTCTTCAACCTGTTCAGGCTTCAAGGTCCACACCAGAGAAAAGCGTGGTACGACTCGCCCATGCTCAGTTAAAGGTCTCATGGGCAATAAAGCCAACGGGCCTGTTTCGGTGAAACGTTCATAGGCAAGCTGCTGATGCGGCGCACTGGTACTGACATTACTGATCAAGGCCGTCTGACCATAGTCCCATGTTGTTGATGGCATAGCGAGCTGCTGGCGAATGAATGATTGACTACCATCGGCAGCCACTATCAACGAGGCTGTCAAACGTCGGTGTAGTCCGTTTTCATTCACAGACACTTCGGCACAATGCTCATTGATGTCTATATCTTCCACATCCGCAGGGCATATCAGGTCTACCTGCTGATTCTGTTCAAGCGTGGATTGCAACACAGCGCCCAATTCCCTGTTTTCGATCACATAGCCTAATGCTTCGACGCCGGATTGCTGGCTACTAAGCCGGGTTGCGCCAAAATGACCGCGGTCTGATATATGAATGCCGGTAATAGGCATGGCAAGGTTTTCCAATAAGGACCAGATGCCCATACTCTGGAAAATTTTTCTCGTTCCATAGGCTAATGCAGTACTACGATCATCAAAACTGGCCTGCGAAGGTGATTGAAAGGCATGGCGCTCGATTATCGCTATTTTAAGGGATAAAGGCGCCAGCGCACAGGCCAGGCTGGCGCCTATCATGCCACCGCCAATAATCAGAATATCGTAATCAGGTTTCATTGTTTCGTGACTATCCATTGATGACTAACGCGCCATCCATGCTTGTATTTCATCGACGGCTTTAGGTGCTGCTGCCGTCATGACTTCTGGATCTCCCTTCGTTACCAGGACATCGTCTTCAATACGAATACCGGTATTCCACCATTTTTTAGCGACGCCCCTGGAACCCCTGGGTATATATAATCCAGGCTCAACAGTTAACATCATTCCGGGCTCAAGCTCTCGCCATTCACCATCGACTTTATAGTCACCGACATCATGCACATCCATACCCAGCCAATGGCCGGTTCGATGCATGTAAAATCGGCGGTATGATTCATCCTTGATCAATTTCCGCACTTTACCTTTTAATAATCCCAACTCGACCAGCCCTTCAGTCAATACTTCTACGGCCGCAATATGCGCTTCATTCCAGTGATGACCGGGGCGCACTTTATCGATCGCCGCCAATTGCGCATCAAGCACCACTTGATAAAGTGCTTTTTGCGCCTTACTGAATTCGCCATTCACCGGAAACGTTCGGGTAATATCAGCCGCATAACATTGATTTTCAGCGCCTGCGTCGATTAACAGCAAATCACCATCCTCAAGCTTTGCATTATTTTCCGTGTAATGCAGTATGCAGCCATTTTCACCTGAGCCGACGATAGAAGAATAAGCAGTCTGCATGCCATTACGCTGGAAATGATAAAGGATTTCAGCTTCAACCTGATATTCCATCAATCCGGGCCTGGCTACTTTCATCGCCTGTTTATGTGCTTCTGCAGACACATTCATCGCCTTCCTGTGCAAGGCCACTTCTGCACGGCTTTTATAGAGTCGCATGTCATGCAGCAAGTGCTCCAATGAGACGAATTCACCCGGAGCTCGTGAACCAGTGCGATTCATGGAGCGAATGGTGTTGACCCATTGCAGCACATGCTGGTCAAATTCCTGGTGCGCACCCATCGTGTAATATACCCGCTCACAACCTTCCATCATACCCGGAAGAATGTCATCAATATCACTGATAGGGAATGAATCATCTGCGCCATAGATTTCACATGCGCCTGCCTGCCCGGCCCGCTTGCCGTTCCAGGTTTCCATTTCCATATCGCGTTCACGACAGAACAAAATATATTCAGCCTGTTTTCTACCGGGTAGCAAAACAATCACTGACTCTGGTTCCGGGAATCCTGACAGGTAGTGAAAATCACTGTCCTGGCGATAAGGATAATCAACATCGCGATTACGAATGGTCATGGGCGCTGCTGGCAAAATAGCCACCGAGCCTTCGCCCATCATACGCATGAGCTGCTTTCTTCTTCTTGTAAATTCTTTCATATTCATCAGTGACTTTATTCCTATTGTAGCCTGTGACTGGTAGCTACCGGGTTCAGACTGGTAAAAATATAGATCACTCCCATACGAATATATTCCTCTATCTCGACAAATGAGTCCTCATCTTCGGTATCATCCTCGCCGGATTCGGCATCGATTCGAGTGACCTCAATAAAATCTTCCAGCAGCCCTTCAATTTCCTCTCTGGTCTCGCTTTCCAGCTCGTCCAGTGAACGCATACTGAAGCCCAGCAGGAATCCCTGGCACCATTCACTGATGGTATTAATCCTTTCCTCAAGAGATACGTCATCATCAGGCAAAAACAACTGGAAACCGTATTCATCGTCATACATTGATTCCATCGACTCCCGATAAAGTATCTCCAGGGACTCCCTGACTTCCTTGATCAATAAATCACCCGGATCCACCGCTTCGCCTATCACTTGTTGCATCCATGACTGCTTGTCGACTCGTCCCAGTGCACACAGGATGCCACATAACAGGCCTTGAGCCTCCGCCGCTTCTGTAGCGGCATTCATTTTCATCAATACATGTGAAAGATCATCAAAATCGATTGCATAGGACATCGGCTCATGTTCCTTGTTTGAAATAGTTAATATGCTAGCATGGTCTGGGAAAAACCCATATTGATGATGAGAAAAAGTATAAAAATCGATCGCAAACCAGGTATTTTTCCTCTGTTCTTTGCAAAATTTTGCCGTTCTTCCATCGTATGGCATTGACCGGGCGTAGCTGCCGCTCTATATTCATTGCATGACAACAGAAAAACCCACACAAACAGTAGATATAGAACTCAAAAAGCTGGAACACAGGGTCGATGAACTCATTCATATCTGCAATCGCCTGACTGAAGAAAACCGCTCTTTAAGGACCCAACAGGCCACTCTCAAGAGCGACAGGAACCAGTTAATGCAAAAAAATGAACAGGTCAAAGCCCGTGTTGAAGCCATGATTACACGCCTGAAGTCTATGGAGAAACACCCATGAGCAAGGAAAACAAACGACTCAATGTCCATATACTTGACAAGGAGTTTCTGATCGCCTGCCCTGAGGATGAGGAAATCAGCCTCAGATCCAGCGCACAGTACCTGGACAAAAAAATGCGCGAAATTCGCGATAGCGGTAAAGTCGTTGGTCTCGATCGTATTGCTGTCATGGCAGCCTTAAACATTACCCATGATTTACTGACTAATAAAAACCAGAAAGACGACATAAACCAGTCAATTAGCAGCAGAGTGAAAAATATTCAGGAAAAAATTGAATCAGCCTTGCATAACGGCAAGCAAATGGAACTATAATAGTTACTCCTGCGGTGTTCGTTAGCAGCCGGGTAAATTCTTGAGCCATGCTATTATACCCGGGTTTAGTGTACAGATACTGTTGTGCAAGTCCGCCTTGAAGCGGAAAGCCTGATGAATCCACACTATTCCCACCTGAACCTCAGGTTCAAGGGCGAAAGCTGCGACGGCACACGCGGGATCCTACTAATTCGAGCTATGACCCATTCAGCTTATCCATCATCACTATCTTTACAACACAGGCTCATCTCGCTTGCTGTCATCGGACACTTTTGTTTGCAATGAATCACGGCCTAACAAATGAACGCGCTACAGAGATGAATGCATGAAACACGAAACCGCCTCTATCCGGTCCATGATCAAGCAGCAACGTCGGCAGCTGGATAATACCAGCCGCCAGCAATATGCCATGATGATGAGTGAGCGGCTAAAAAAACATAAATACTTTCGCAACAGCCAGCATCTTGCTGTTTATCTGCCCATGCATGGTGAAATGAATCCGTTATCATTAGTTGATCTGGCACGTCAGTCAGGAAAATCAATTTACCTGCCGGTACTGATGCCTTTCTTAACGAACCGTCTCTGGTTTGCACGCTGGCATGCCGATAGTAAGATGCAAACGAATCGTTATGGTATTCCCGAGCCGGTATACCAGGGTCGCGATTTAATTCCCGCCACTCAACTTGACCTGGTTATTACACCACTGGTCGCCTTCGACCTACAATGCCATCGTATCGGCATGGGGGGAGGCTACTATGATCGCAGCTTTAGCTTTTTGCGCTTCCGACAACACTGGAATAAACCCAGAATGGTCGGTATTGCCTATGAGTTCCAGAAAATCTCGCGCATCACTCCACAAACCTGGGATTTACCTTTGCAACTAGTCATCACTGAAGACAAACTGTATTCCCCAAAGCCCTAGATTTTTTATTCCCCCGCCCTGGTGTTTAAAAAAGCCGACAGCAACAAATAAAACTTGAGTGGCCTCTGATTGAAGCATGGATTGAACAAATTGAGAGATAAGTAATCTGGATCAAGGCACTCGGATGTCGCAGCTAGTAGCGGGCTGCTGACAAGACCTCACTTTGAGCCAGGAGCACGTTTGTCTGAAGGTGCCAGTTTATCAATTGAGCAGAGGTTTCTTCGTGTCTGAACAATCTATAAGGGCAGCATTTACATTGTCTGCTCGGAACGCAACGCCGCAAATAAAAAAACAGCTATTTTAATTGCATCTTGCAATGAAAGCAGCCTTTTATCTACCTTTGAATATCAAAAAGCGATCACGAGAAAGCCATTATTTATTTCGTCAAAGATGCTAGCCGTAAAAAGTCTTGCCAATTGTCATCATGCCACCTGTATAGCGGTAGTCATGAAAGGCTGAATACTCATCATCAATTATGATGACGTTACAATTTTTTACACATTGCCAAAAGACTGTCTCTACTCATCAAGAGCAACATCGGCATAGCGCAATAATATGCGCTTGAATGAAGAATCAAACCATTTAAAACCTCTTCGCGAATAAAACAGTCCAATGAATGCCTCATTAGGGGTCAAAACCGTTCAATAAATTCAGTTTAAAAAATATTTCGACAAAATTTATCGTTAGAG
>Ga0316205_10002916_pt1 | contig 16845 bp, 18 predicted proteins | sample 3monthpyrite_MG_FD_204941 | JGI IMG/M metagenome (GOLD analysis project Ga0316205, IMG submission 204941) | Microbial mat bacterial communities from mineral coupon in-situ incubated in ocean water Damariscotta River, Maine, United States -... | ecosystem: Environmental > Aquatic > Marine >... | reverse complement strand
AGTTCATTTTTATTCAATCGCCGTACGTCTTTTCTGGCCTGTGAGCGCGTGGCATTGTTACTTGATTATAAACCGGAGCTGATTCTATTCATTTTAGCCATATCTGCAGCACGTACAGCTTTGATAAAGCTGAAATTTGCTTCTATTATTTTTTCACTATGTACTTCCTGTCCGGTTTAAACAATACGCCAGAAACACTCTCTCGCCTTGACAGACTCTATTCGTCGTCATCTAATTAGAATATTGAAAATCAACATGACTTGTTGATTATTTTACCAAGCCAAACAGGTGCTCATGTTTAAAACAATTCGAGAAGACGTTGACTGCGTATTCGGACGTGATCCGGCTGCACGAAATCGGTTTGAAGTCATCACCGCCTATCCTGGAGTGCATGCAGTAATTCTGCATCGCATGAATCATCGATTATGGAGCTGGCACCTTAAATGGCTGGCACGAACATTTGCGCATGTGGCACGCTGGCTGACCGGAATTGAAATACATCCGGGGGCAACGATTGGTAGACGCTTTTTTATAGATCACGGTATGGGTGTTGTGATTGGTCAAACAGCAGTCATTGGTGATGATTGCACGCTCTATCACGGGGTAACACTGGGTGGCACATCCTGGAAAGAGGGCAAGCGTCACCCCACATTGGGGGACAATGTCGTTGTCGGAGCGGGTGCAAAGGTACTCGGTCCTATCATATTGCATGATGGAGCGAGAGTTGGTTCTAATGCCGTAGTCGTGAAGGATGTGCCACACGGTGCGACTGTCGTCGGGATTCCCGGACGGATCGTGTCTAAATCGACTGTTGAAACAGAGCATGACGAACGTCGAAAAGCATTTGCGGAAAAACTGGGTTTTGATGCTTATGGTACGAGCCAGGACATGCCAGATCCGGTTGCTAAAGCAGTTAACTGTATGCTGGATCATATTCATGCGATGGACTTGCAGATGCAGAATATGTGTAAGTCATTGAAAACATTAGGGATGGAGATGGATGTTGTTAAATTTCCTGATCTTGGTGCGTGTGAAATAGTCTCTGATACAGAACCTGAAAAGCTCGATACGAGTGATGAAGAGGGTCAGGCAGAGGAGGGAAAAGATAACTAGAAAAAATACTTGACCAATTTGCTAGGTTTTGTTACCTTACGCAGTACTTATTTAACAGATTACTAATGTTTGCAGGGTATTGCAATGAGATTAACTACTAAAGGCCGCTACGCGGTGACAGCGATGCTAGATTTGGCATTGCACTATGGCAAAGGCCCCATTACTTTGGCGGATATTTCGCAACGTCAGGGCATTTCTCTTTCCTATCTGGAACAATTATTCTCCAAATTGCGTAAGCAAGGTCTGGTAGATAGTACCCGAGGACCAGGTGGTGGCTATCGTTTAAGTCGAGCCTCAACAGAAATTGCCGTTGCAGACGTTATCACGGCAGTGGATGAAAAAGTCGAAACGACTCGCTGTGGTGGCTTGTCTAATTGTCAGGACGATGAGCAATGTTTAACGCATGACTTGTGGACTGAGTTGAGTGCTCAAATTCATGAATTCCTTATGGGCATTAGTCTTGGACAACTCGTAGAGCGTCAGGGTGTTAAAGATGTGGCTGCTCGCCAGGAACAGCGTGTAAACGCCGATATAAACACTGTATCGGCAAACGTGGCTGCTCCGGTAGTTGAAGCCGAATCAGCCTGATTGTTCCGGGTAAAATCTTAATACGGGCCGGAGCGCCCCGATCTATCTGACAACCTATTTTGCCAGGCCTATTCTATGGAACAGATGCCTGATCAATACGAGTTATAGTAAAGAATGAAAACACCGATTTATTTTGATTATTCTGCTACCACACCATGTGATCCACGTGTGGCAAAGAAGCTGTGTGATTGTTTAACCACCGAGGGTAACTTTGGTAATCCGGCTTCACGTTCACACCAGTATGGCTGGGATGCTGAAGCGGCTATAGAACAAGCAAGGAAGGATGTGGCTGATTTAATAAACGCCAATCCCAAGGAAATAGTGTTTACCTCCGGTGCAACCGAATCGGATAATCTCGCGATAAAAGGTGTTGCCCATTTTTATCACAAGAAGGGAAAACATATTATTACCTGTAAAACCGAGCACAAGGCGGTACTCGATACCTGTCGTCAACTCGAACGTGAAGGTTATGAAGTGACCTATCTCGATCCTGAGCCAAACGGGCTCGTTGATCTTGAGAAAATAAAAGCGGCAATGCGTGATGACACCATTCTTGTTTCCATTATGCATGTGAACAACGAAATTGGCGTGATTCAGGACATCCAGGCAATTGGTGAATTAACCCGGGAACGAAAAATTCTGTTTCATGTTGATGCGGCGCAAAGCGCTGGCAAAGTGCCAATTGATATTGAAACCATGAAAGTGGACTTAATGTCATTCTCCGCTCATAAAATCTACGGCCCTAAAGGTATTGGCGCCCTGTATGTTCGACGTAAGCCTCGCGTTCGACTGGAAGCAATGATGCACGGTGGTGGACATGAACGTGGTATGCGTTCTGGTACCCTGGCAACGCACCAAATCGTCGGTATTGGTGAGGCCTTCCGTCTGGCGAAAGAAGAAATGGCTACTGATAATGAACGCATTCGTATGTTGCGTGATCGTCTGCTCAATGGTTTGAATGATATAGAAGAAACCTACATTAATGGTGATATGGAACAACGTATTCCACACAACCTGAACATCAGCTTTAATTTTGTTGAAGGTGAATCATTAATGATGGCGTTAAAAGATCTGGCCGTCTCATCCGGTTCTGCCTGTACTTCGGCAAGTTTGGAACCTTCCTATGTATTACGTGCCCTGGGACGCAATGATGAATTGGCACATAGCTCTATTCGTTTTTCACTGGGTCGATTTACCACTGAAGAAGAGATCGATTTTGCCATTGAGCAAATCAGATCAAACATTAACAAGTTACGCGAACTTTCACCTTTATGGGAAATGTTCAAAGATGGTATCGACCTGGAATCGATTGAATGGACGGCACACTAATTAAACTGTTGTTTAAAATTATTTTATAGAGGTAAGCAATCATGGCATATAGTGACAAAGTAGTTGACCATTATGAAAATCCCCGAAATGTAGGTGCCTTTGATAAAGATGATGTATCAATTGGTACAGGCATGGTTGGTGCTCCAGCATGTGGTGATGTTATGCGTCTGCAAATCAAAGTGAATGATGATGGTGTTATTGAAGATGCCAAATTTAAAACTTATGGTTGTGGATCTGCAATTGCATCTAGCTCATTACTCACTGAGTGGGTAAAAGGCAAGTCTCTGGATGAAGCGGCGACAATTAAAAATACTGAAATTGCTGCAGAACTGGAATTACCCCCAGTAAAAATTCATTGTTCTGTATTGGCTGAAGATGCTATCAAGGCTGCGATTACAGACTATCAGGCAAAGAAAGACAGTTAATTCTGTTGGTTACATAGGTTAGATATATATGGGAATCAGCTTAACTGAACCTGCTGCAGAGCGTGTAACAGCATTTCTGGAAAGTCGGGGTAAAGGTATCGGGCTTCGCATCGGGGTTAAAACCACCGGATGTTCGGGTATGGCCTATGTCCTCGAGTTTATTGATGAGATCGATGCTGAAGATCAGGTATTTGAAGACAAAGGGGTCAAATTGATTATCGATCCTAAAAGCCTGATATACCTTGATGGCACTGAACTTGATTTCACCAAAGAAGGTCTCAACGAAGGATTCAAGTTTAATAATCCTAACGTTAAAGATATGTGCGGTTGTGGTGAAAGTTTTACCGTTTAACTGCGTTACTTATGCTGTTTTCACAAGATTATTTTGAATTATTCGATATTCCGCGTGGATTCGAAATTGATCTTGAAAAACTAGCTGATCAATACCGCATACTCCAGCGTCAGTTGCATCCAGATAGATACGTCAATGCATCGGATCAGGATAGACGACTTTCGGTGCAAAAAACTGCTTTTGTAAATGAAGCATTCCAGACGTTAAAGTCACCTCTGTTACGTGCCCGTTACCTGCTCACATTAAAAGGTATTGAATTTGATGATGAGAAGGAAACCCATTTTGATCCCACGTTCCTGATGGAACAAATGGAATTACGCGAATCCTTATCAGAAATACGTTCAGATGATGATGCTTCACTGGCCCTTATACGTTTAATGGATGACATACTTCGTCGTAAAAAGGCAATGGAAGCTGAATTAGCCAGTGCATTGAATGCAGAAGGTAAAGATCAATTACAAGAAGCTAAACAAATTGTACAAAAAATGCAATTTCTGGTTCGATTACAGCAGGAAGCAGAAGAGCTCGAAGAAGAACTGTTAGAAGCTTATTAACGGCATTACAAATGATGCTTCGTAGAGTCTTACACCATATTAAGGTATCATCCTGCTCCTGCAGGCGATTAAGGCAGTAGAAAAAAATGGCACTGTTACAAATCAGCGAACCCGGTCAATCTACCAGCCCCCATGAACATCGATTGGCGGCTGGGATTGATCTCGGGACGACGAATTCACTCGTTGCAACAGTACGCAGTGGTGTGAGTGAAACCTTGCCCGACGCAGACGGTGCTCATCTTTTGCCTTCTATTGTTCGTTACACCAACAATGAAATCCAGGTCGGTAATCTAGCACGACAATACAGTACGACGGATCCCCTCAATACTATTTCATCGGTAAAACGCTTCATGGGAAGAGGACTGGATGATCTCAAAAGTCTGGGTAATAGATTACCTTATGAATTTGCAGACACCAATTCTTCTGTACCCCGTATAAAAACAACCGCAGGTGATTTTAGTCCGGTTGAGGTCTCATCAGAAATTCTCAACGTGCTTAAATCACGAGCGGAAGATAGCCTCGGTGGTGAACTCAGTGGTGTTGTCATTACCGTACCCGCCTATTTTGATGATGCCCAACGTCAGGCAACCAAGGATGCAGCCAGATTAGCAGGTTTGAATGTATTTCGTTTACTCAATGAACCTACCGCTGCTGCAGTTGCGTATGGACTGGACAAAAATACTGAAGGTGTCATTGCGGTTTACGACCTTGGCGGAGGTACTTTTGATATTTCGCTATTAAGGCTGAATAAAGGTGTGTTTGAAGTAATGGCGACTGCCGGTGACAGTGCTCTCGGTGGTGATGATCTGGATCGTGTGATCGCAGAATGGATTATGCAACAGGCGGGTATTAACAATGATGCAGGTCATCATCAGTTACGCCGTTTATTACGCGCGGCCTGTGGTGCCAAAGAGACACTAACAACCAATGATTCCACCAGTATTGAAGTCGAACTGGATAATGGAAAAACCTGGCAGGGCGTACTAACGCGTGAACAGTTTAACACTCTGGTCGATCCGTTAATTCACAAAACCATGTTGCCCTGCCGTCGAGCGATGCGTGATGCCGGTATCAGCACCGAAGACATTCAAGCCGTCGTGCTGGTAGGTGGTTCAACACGTGTTCCTCGGGTTCGTGAAAAAGTAGCCGAAACGTTTCAACGTGATCCACTGGTTGATATTAATCCCGATACCGTTGTTGCTATTGGTGCCGCTATACAGGCAGATATTCTTGCGGGTAATAAACCCGACGATGAAATGCTATTACTCGATGTCATCCCTTTGTCACTGGGTCTTGAAACCATGGGTGGCCTTGTAGAGAAAGTGATTCCACGCAATACGACGATTCCCGTTGCTCGAGCGCAGGATTTTACTACCTTCAAAGACAGTCAGACGGCGATGTCCATTCATGTGTTACAGGGTGAACGCGATCGGGTTGAAGACGGTCGTTCACTCGGCCGCTTTACACTTCGAGGTATTCCGCCAATGGTCGCAGGTGCTGCTCGAATCCGTGTTACTTTCCAGGTTGATGCAGATGGTTTACTTTCGGTTGCTGCGCGCGAAGAAACCAGCGGTGTTGAAAGTGGAATAGAAGTTAAACCTTCATATGGACTCTCAGATACTGAAATCGAAACCATGTTACGTGAATCTATCGAATATGCCGCAGACGATGTTGCTGCACGTAAATTACTGGAGCAACAGGTCGAAGCCGATAGAGTGCTTGAGGCACTTGCCGTCGCATTAGTACAGGACCGTAAATTACTCAATGAAGAAGAGCGCAAGCAGATTGATGTGATGGCGGCTAAATTACAGGCAGCTCGCGATGGAACGAATCATCTGGCAATCAAGAAAGCCCTGGAAGCACTAGACAAAACGGCGGCTACCTTTGTCTCTCGCCGTATGGATACAAGTATTAAAAAGGCGCTTGCAGGACATAATGTTGATGAGTTTAGTGAAACGGAATAATAGAAAGTTAACGATATACTCATCCTTTATTTAATTAAGTAGATAATTATGACTAAACTGATTTTTTTACCTCACGAAGAACTTTGTCCAGACGGTGCAATGTTTGAAGCAGAACCGGGAACCACAATTTGTGATGCAGCACTCGCCAATGGCATAGATATAGAACATGCTTGTGAAAAATCCTGTGCTTGTACGACTTGTCATATCTATATTCGTGAAGGCTTTGATGACTTAGAAGAATCTACCGAAGATGAAGATGATCTTTTGGATAAGGCTTGGGGATTAGAACCTGATTCGCGTCTGTCATGCCAGGCAAAAGTGGGTGATACCGACATGGTCATTGAAATACCCAAGTACACTATTAATATGGTTTCAGAACACCATTAAACAGGGGAGACCGGTTATGACTTTGAAATGGACAGATTCACTGGAAATTGCCATTGCTCTGGATGAGGCTCACCCTGACGTTGATCCACGCTACGTTCGATTTACCGATTTGCATGACTGGATTTTCGAGCTCGAAGAATTTGACGATGATCCTAAACATTCCGGCGAAAAGATCCTCGAAGCCGTTCAGATGGCCTGGATTGAGGAAAAAGACTAATCTGCCCCCAGGATCCGTAGCGGGATGATTCAGCCGCGAAATTCAGACGGATCATACTTTTTTGCGAATTTATTGCTTAATATTTAGTCAAACGATAAAATCGCGCCTCTTTAAATAAACGAATTCTATCGTTAGGTAATTTTCGCACAATCACGCGAATTTTATGTTATTTTTCAGTACCCTATATGGAGAAAATCATGGCAATTGAACGTACCCTTTCAATAATTAAACCCGATGCTGTCGCCAAGAATGTAATAGGTAAAATTTACAGCCGCTTTGAAAAAGCTGGTCTGAAGATTGTTGCGGCTAAAATGATGCAGCTGAGTAGAGAGAAGGCAGAGGGATTTTATGCTGTGCATAAAGAGCGTCCTTTCTTCAATGATCTTGTGGATTTTATGATTTCGGGTCCAGTCATGATTCAGGCGCTTGAAGGCGAAGATGCGATTGCAAAAAATCGCGAGTTAATGGGCGCGACCAACCCAGCTGAGGCTGCAGAAGGTACGATTCGTGCGGATTTTGCTAAAACAGTTGACGAAAATGCAGTACATGGTTCGGATGCAGCGGAAACAGCAGCAGTTGAAATCGCGTATTTCTTCTCAGATGATGAAGTCTGTCCCCGTACACGTTAATAAATAAAAATAGCATGCACGATAAAGTTAATTTACTCGATTTAGATCGGGCCGGACTAGAGGGCTTCTTCACGGAACTTGGTGAGAAGCCCTTTCGTGCAACACAAATATTAAAATGGTTATATCAGTTTGGTGTCGATGATTTTGATGCCATGAGTAATATCAGTAAATCACTTCGTGAAAACCTAAAAGAAAGCGCAGAAATACGCGTACCAGAGATTATCACCGAACAGATTTCCGATGATGGTACGATAAAATGGTTATTGCGGGTGGATAGTGGTAACGCCGTTGAAACCGTATTTATCCCTGAGGCTGATCGGGGTACTTTATGTATCTCTTCTCAAATTGGTTGTGCACTGGAATGTAGCTTTTGTTCAACTGCTCAACAGGGTTTTAATCGTAATTTGTCTACGTCTGAAATTATTGGCCAATTATGGCTAGCTAACAAGGCGTTAAAGTGTATGCCACGTAACAACCGTGTCATCAGTAATGTGGTATTAATGGGTATGGGCGAACCTTTACTCAATTTCGATAATGTTGTCAGGGCAATGAATCTGATGATGGAAGATAATGCTTACGGTTTATCCAAACGCCGGGTAACGCTGAGTACTTCCGGGGTCATACCCGCGCTGGATAGATTAAAGCACGTCAGTGATGTTGCACTTGCTGTATCCTTGCATGCGCCGACCGATGAATTACGTGATCAGCTTGTGCCAATCAATAAAAAATATCCCATCAAGGAGTTGCTAGCTTCCTGTAAGCGTTATGTTGAAGGGGAAGTAAAACGAAAGATTACCTTTGAGTATGTTATGCTCAAGGACATTAATGATAGTCCAGAACAGGCATGGCAATTGGTGAAACTGTTAAAGAATATTCCTTCTAAAGTAAATTTGATTCCGTTTAATCCCTTTCCGAATACCGACTATGAGTGTTCACCTAAATCAACAATCGATCATTTCCGTGAAATTTTAAAAAAGAACGGCCTCGTGACGGTAACGCGTAAAACCCGCGGTGAGGATATTGATGCGGCCTGTGGTCAGTTGGCCGGTAAAGTACACGATAAGACAAAAAGACAATTACGGCGACAACGAGTAAATTTACCTGTACAGGGGGAGCTTTAATGAGAGTTTTGATGTTCAGTGTTGCGCTGGTTCTGGGATTGAGTGGATGTGCATCAGAAAGCTATATTGAGTCAGAACAACTTAAAGAGGCCTCCAACTATAACGCTGAGTTGGGCGTGGCGTATTTACAGCAAGGACGATTTGAATTAGCTTTATCCAAGCTTAAAAAGTCCCTTGAACAAAATCCTGATAATGCAGATGCACAGCATTTTATTGCTGAGTTGTATCATCAGATTGGAAAAACATCATTGGCAAGTAAGCATTTCGAACTCGCTATGGAACTCGACCCCGATAACTCCATGTTAAAAAATAATTATGGCGTTTTTCTCTGCGAACAAAAGCAATTCGAAAAGTCCAAAAAACTGTTTATTGAAGTCTCAAAGGATCCTCTCTATTCGCAAATGGCATTGTTACATGAAAATATTGGTATATGCGCTAAAGAGAAGGGCGACTTGAAAACGGCTGAAGACTATCTTCGAAAAACCCTGAGAGAAGTTCCAAACTCCCCCAAATCGTTGCTCGCTATGGCCGAGTTGAGTTTTGACAAGCAGGATTATCCGGGCTCAAGTGATTATCTGTACAAATACCTGAAAGTCTCTCGCCATAATGCGGCGAGTTTATGGCTCGGCATTTTACTGGCGAAAAAAGACAACAATATGAACCGTGTGGCAAGCTACAGTATTTTGCTAAAAGGAAAATTTCCTGACTCAAAACAGGCCCAATGGTTGAAAAAAATGGAGTCAAAAGAAGGTCATTAAAAGCCTGATCGGCAGTACCCATATTAGCGCTTAAAGGACCGTATTTATCCCCACCAGTTGGAATCTACACGAGACGTCCCCCCTCCAAATCGAGTATAATTCTGACATTTTAATGTCTTGCTCAAAGGCTTCCAAATGGAGCCGAAGGGTCGAGTTAACCAGAGATATCAGGTAGACCAGATCGTGTCAAAATCCATCCAGGCCATTCGGGGCATGAATGATATTCTTCCCGGCGAAACAGTTCGTTGGCAGTATGTGGAAAACGTGTTTAGTCAGCTCATGGGCAACTATGGATACAATGAAATCCGTATGCCATTGCTGGAAAAAACCGAATTATTCAAACGTTCGATTGGTGAAGTAACCGACATTGTCGAAAAAGAGATGTATACGTTCGAGGATCGAAACGGGGACAGTCTGACTTTACGTCCAGAAGGCACAGCAGTTTGTGTACGTGCCGGAATACAACAAGGACTCCTGTACAACCAGATTCAACGATTGTGGTATATGGGGCCAATGTTTCGTCATGAACGTCCCCAGAAAGGACGTTATCGCCAGTTTCACCAGTTGGGAGTCGAAGTATTTGGATTGTCCGGACCGGATATTGATGCAGAGCTGATTATGATATCGGCCCGTCTATGGAAAAAACTGGGAATGGCTAATGATGTCACATTACAGCTTAATTCTCTGGGCAGCCCTGAAGCACGTAAGCAATATCGTGATGTGCTAGTTGATTACCTGGAACAACATAAAGATATTCTGGATGAAGATAGTAAACGCCGTCTGACGAGTAATCCGCTACGAATTCTTGATAGTAAAAATCCTGCTATGCAGGAGATGATAGAAGCTGCGCCAAAGTTAATGGATTACCTGGATCAAGAATCTGAAGAACACTTTGACAAACTGAAACAGATATTGGATGAAGCTGAATTGGCATATGAGATCAACCCACGTCTGGTACGTGGCCTCGATTATTATTCTAAAACAGTATTTGAATGGGTGACCGATAAATTAGGTGCACAGGGTACGGTATGTGCTGGCGGACGATTTGATGGCCTGGTTGAACAATTGGGCGGTAGGGCAACGCCGGCTATGGGATTTGCACTTGGTATAGAGCGACTGGTTGCTTTACTTGAAGATAAGCAACTGACTGATCACACCCTTCCGCATGTTTATCTGATTATGGCGGGTGAACTGGCCGAGTCCTGCGGACGGGTATTGGCCGAGTCTATGCGTGATGCACTTCCGTCTTTACGCCTTTTGGTGAACGCCGGTGGAGGCAGTTTCAAAAACCAGATGAAACGAGCAGACAAATCAGGAGCGGCACTGGCACTCATCCTGGGCGAAGATGAAGTGAATAACAATACTGCAAGTTTAAAGGATTTACGTGGTACAGCAGGACAGGAATCGATCGCTCATTCCGAGCTGGTAACCTGCCTGGAAAATAAACTAAATTTCTAACACATAATATTGAGCAATGTTTGGAGCGTAACATGGAAACTTATCAGACTGAAGAAGAACAAATACAGGCAATTAAAGACTGGTGGAAAGAAAACGGTCGCTCTGTCGTTGCGGGACTTGTCATCGGTATCATGGCCATTGTTGGTTATCGTTACTGGGGTACACATGTACAGCAACAATCGGAACAAGCATCTGTCTTGTACGCTAATGTGATGGATGCTGTTGCTACAAAAAATAGTGATATGGCATTTACAACCGGTAAAGAAGTTATCGAAAAATATGCTTCGACCCCCTATGCACCTTTGACGGCATTATTACTTGGCCGTGTCGCGGTTGATAAAAATGACTTTGCTTCAGCAGAAGCGCAACTTCAATGGGTTATAGACAATGCCTCTGATGAGGGAATTCAGCAATTAGCACGGATTCGTCTGTCACGTGTACTTTTTGCGCAAAATAAAACTGATGAAGCATTAGCGGTAATTGCTAATGAAAGCGTCAGCGGTTTTGAAACCTTGTTATACGAACTGCGTGGAGATATATATTTACATCAAGCTAAAAAAGCAGAAGCTGTAGATGAATACCGTAAGGCACTTGCCGACTTTTCTATTAATCCACAACGTCGTCAAACTATACAGATGAAACTCGATAACCTGGCTGAATCCAAAGAGGCGGCTTCGTGAGAAGTATCTATTTACTCATTCTTGGCCTGATTATATCTGCGTGTGGATCCACCTCTAACCTGTTACCACCAGTAGAATTACAACCAATTGAAGACCCGCTTCGGGTCGAACTTAAATGGAATCAAACGATTGGCGGGGGAGTTGGCGAACACTTCGTCAAGATTACGCCTGTATATAAAGATAGTATAGGTTATGCCGCTGATCTTAGAGGATTAGTACGTGCCTTTGACAGTCGGACGGGACAAACCAGGTGGGAAAAACAACTCGATGTCTATATAACAGGTGGCTTGTCAATTTTCGATGATATGTTAATTATCGGCACCTACGAAGGTGAAGTTATTACGCTTAACCTGGATAATGGCGAAATTATCTGGCGTACCCGAGTGTCTAGTGAAGTGCTTGCACCAGCTCAGGGTGAAAATCATATTCTTATTGTCCGTACGGTTGATGGAAAAGTTCATGCGTTGGAAAGCAGTGCGGGTAAATTATTGTGGGTTTATAGTCGTAGTATTCCTTTATTAACCTTGCGTGGTACAAGTGCACCAGCAATCAGCGAGGGTATCGTTGTTATTGGAATGGACAATGGAAAACTCACTGCCCTTACACTGCAAAGCGGAACTGTATTATGGGAAACCGCCATAACAGTTCCCAAGGGGCGAAGCGAACTGGAACGCATCGTAGATATTGATGTAAATCCTGTGATTGTTAAGGACGTAGTATATGCAGTTACTTACCAGGGACGCATTGCTACAGTACAACTCGATAGTGGAAAAATACTTTGGGTACGTGAATTTTCTGCATACAGTGGTATGGCGATTGATGCATATCGTGTTTATATTACAGATGCAGAGAGTAACATCTGGGCGTTAAATCGCTTTAATGGTTCAACACTTTGGAAACAGGACAAGTTATTACGCCGTTCAGTTACAGCACCGGTACTAAAAGATCGTCATCTGGTAGTTGCAGATTACAATGGGTATATTCATTGGTTGCAAAGAGAAGATGGAAAACTGATTGCACGTAAAAGATTAAAAGAAATTGATTTTCTTTTTAAAAGTGAAGAAAAAATTCGGGAAGATGAAAAGCTCTTTCCAAAGGACAATAATATTCTGGTAAACCCTGCGGCAGAAAACGATTCAATTCTTGTGATTGACCGATTAGGGAATATGGAAGCATATCAACTCAACCAGGAAACCAGATAACGGGTTTCTAAAACCTGAATAATTTAACATGAAACCGGTTATCGCACTCGTTGGTCGTCCAAATGTTGGCAAATCGACCCTTTTTAATCGTTTAACAAAATCACGAGATGCACTGGTTGCCGATCAACCTGGATTAACGCGTGATCGCAAATTTGGCGATGGTAAGCTGGGCGACCGAGATTATATCGTGGTTGACACCGGTGGCCTGAGTGGAGATGAAACCGGGATTGATGGACTAATGGCAAGCCAATCATGGCAGGCCGTTGAAGACAGTGACAAAATTCTCTTTATAGTAGATGCACGTAGTGGCTTAACCGCCGAAGATGACAACATTGCCCGACGATTACGTGCAACGGGAAAAGACGTTTATCTTGTGGTTAACAAAACCGATGGCCTGGATGCTGATGTAGTAACAGCCGAATTCTATGCTCTTGGTATAGGTGAACCGATTGCGATCGCCGCGGCTCATGGTCGTGGAGTTAATCATTTGCTTTCTCATATTTTTGCGGATTTGCCTGAAGAGGAGCCAGAGGATGAAGAGAAAGACAAGAGTATTCGGATTGCAATAGTAGGTCGGCCGAATGTGGGCAAGTCCACCCTGGTCAACAGAATCCTGGGGGAAGAGCGCGTTGTTGCTTACGATCTACCAGGTACCACTAGAGACAGTATTTATCTTCCCTTTGAACGTGATGCTCAGGCTTATACCCTGATCGATACGGCAGGAATCCGCCGACGTGCACGTGTTAAAGAGGTTATTGAGAAATTCAGTATCATTAAGGCAATGCAGGCGATAGAAGATTCTCACGTCGTTATCATGCTACTGGATGGTCAGGAGGGAATTACCGATCAGGATGCTACCTTATTTGGATTTATTCTTGATAGTGGTCGAGCACTTGTTATCGCAGTGAATAAATGGGACGGACTTGATGTAGAACAAAAGGATAAGGTGAAACACGAACTTGATTACAAGTTACCTTTCCTGAGTTTTGCCAAGATTCACTATATATCTGCATTACACGGAAGTGGCGTGGGTAATTTGTTTAAGTCAGTGTTAAAAGCACATGAATCGGCTACACGGGATCTCTCTACCAACCAGTTAACTGAATTACTTGAAGAACTTGTGACGGCACACCAACCACCCATGGTAAAAGGTCGGCGTATTAAATTACGTTATGCGCATCAGGGGGGAAGAAATCCGCCCATTATTGTTATTCACGGGAATCAGACCGAGGCTTTGCCGGATGCCTATCGTCGATATTTGATAAACAGTTTTCAGAAATATCTAAAACTGCAAGGCACTCCAATTCGTATTGAACTAAAGAGTGGTAAAAATCCATTTGAGGGTAAGAAGAATATTCTAAGCAAGCGCCAACTGGATAAACGTAAACGATTGAGAAAGTTTACTACTGGTAAATAACCGCTCTCGCTTTATTTTATCGATATTTGTTTTAAGCTTGTTTTCCATTGTGGGTTAACTTCAGACTGCTTAAGCCTAATGTAACGACCCACTTCATTTTCATACCAACCATGATCATGTTGTAATGGTTCCACGCTATATCCCCACCAGACGCCGTCTGCATCCTGGGCTATCCATCTGACCCAATCAGGTGGATTCATGGAATGGCACATAGGTTATTCGCTTTCGGGAAGAAAAAGTTTTGGTTCCACCCGGGTGTTGTTCAGGCTAACACCCCAGTGTAAATGTGGACCGGTAACCCGGCCGGTCATACCTACTTTGCCAATCACTTCACCCTGGTTTACTTTCTGCCTGGGTTGAACATCAATTTTGTTCATGTGGCAATACATGGTGACCAGTCCCTGTCCATGATCAATAAAAATGGTATTGCCATTAAAAAAATAATTTCCGGTACTGATTATGGTTCCGTTAGCGGGTGCTTTAATTTCCGTGCCTTCGGGGGCGGCAATATCAAGACCACTGTGTGGTTTTCTGGGTTGCTCATTAAAGTATCGCCGTAAGCCAAAAGGACTGCTCAGTCTACCCTCTACCGGAAATATAAAAGCGCTATGTACCGTTGGTGTCTCATTCCATGTTTTCAGTGACGCAACAATTATTTTTTTCTCTTTAATTATACGTTCGATATCTTTTTCGGTGGGGTTAACCATGCGTTTGTTTTTAATCGTAATATGTTGAGTTTCATACTTTTTTGCACTAACTGAAAATTCTTTTGTAATCTTTTTCCCAGAAGCAAGTTGAATTGAAATTTTATGCTGGCCTGGCTTGATACTTAGGGGTAATCCAACTACCGCCTCCCATTGAGTCTGATTTTTTCTAACCAGTACACGTCGTTTTCCAAAAGTAGCTTTTGGTGCTGGTTGATCAGCTTTTGCAAGTGGAATAACCGATATGCCGCCAGGCACAGGATTGGCTCTGGGTAATATTTCTGCTCTTACAAAAGATGAGCTGGCAATAAATAGTATTGCTATAAAAGTAAATCTGCTGAATAGGTTAACTATCATTTTCAGTTTTATCTACGGTTGAAGTTATTTTTCCATGTGCAACACGCGTTGTCAGGGTGTCACCTTTTTTAACCTGATCATGATCCCTTATCACGTTTTGTTTGTTGTCCGTTACAATGGCATATCCTCGTGTCAGAGTGGAAAGCGGACTTACCGCATCCAGAGTATGAGTCAGGTATGTTAATTTTTGTTTTTTACGTTCTACTAAATTGAGATATTGGTTGCGCAATCGCTCCTGGCAGTTCCCGAACATGAGCGTTAGACGGGATAGAGATTGCTGTGGTGAACGATGTTGCAGCTGACTGTAACACATGGCAAGGGTAGACTGCATATGACGTAGTTTATATTTAATAGCCTGATTGCGGCGCAGTTCAAGTTCATCGAGGCGTTGTAACCCTTCTTCAACGCGTCGGCTGGGCTGAGGTAGACGCGATGTGAGCCAGGACAGTTCCTGTTGTTGTGACTTTAGATATTGTTGCATATTACGCTGCAAACGCGACCGTAATTGTTGTAGTCGGTTAATCCACTGCTGCTGATCAGGCGAAACCTGTTCGGCAGCGGCCGTTGGGGTCGCGGCACGATGATCCGCTACAAAATCAGAAATAGTGACATCAACTTCATGACCAATGGCACTGATGATGGGTAAGTTGCTATCATATATCGCGCGTGCGACGACCTCTTCGTTGAATGCCCACAAATCTTCAAGTGATCCCCCCCCTCGGGAAAGTATCAATACGTCGCAGTCCTTGCGTTTGTTTGCTAGCTGTATTGCTTTGACGATTTGACCTGAAGCGAGATCCCCTTGTACCGAAACGGGATATACCGTCACGGGTAAAGCAGGAAAACGGCGTTTTAATGTCGTTAGGATATCTCTGATTGCCGCACCGGTTTTTGAAGTTATGACACCAATGCATTGCGGCAACTCCGGTATGGCTTGTTTATGTTGTTCATCGAACAAGCCTTCTTTTTGCAATTTCAGTTTTAACTCATCAAATGCACGACGCAGTGCGCCATCGCCGGCATCTTCCATGTGTTCGATAACCAGTTGAAATTCACCGCGGGCTTCATACAAACCGATGCGTGCACGCACCAGCACTTGCATGCCATTGTCTGCTTTACAGCTGACCAGACGATTTCGACCACGGAACATGGCACAACGCACCTGAGCGGCTTCATCCTTGAGGGTAAAATACCAGTGACCTGAGGCAGGTTGTGCCAGGTTAGATATCTCTCCTTCCAGCCAGACGAGTGGGAAACTGCCTTCAAGCACGGTGCGTACTTCTCTATTAAGCCTGCTTACGGTATAGATGTCTCGTTGGGGAGAGCTGAAGGTTTGATCAGAATTCATGTGGCTATGATATTCATAACTACTCTTTGAGAAAAGTGCTGGCAAAAAAAAGGCCGGGTAAACCCGGCCTTTTTATCTTTGGAACTCTAATTATTCACGAGGACCAGTTGCATTCTTTTGCTCTTCGTATTGAGCCAATGCCATTGTGCTTTGATCTTTAGCCTTGTTGGCTAATTTCACAGCTGTATCAAAGTCATCTTTCTTGAGGGCTTCTTTGGCTTTCTTAATAAGTTTGCCAGTGT
>Ga0316205_10002914_pt1 | contig 16860 bp, 13 predicted proteins | sample 3monthpyrite_MG_FD_204941 | JGI IMG/M metagenome (GOLD analysis project Ga0316205, IMG submission 204941) | Microbial mat bacterial communities from mineral coupon in-situ incubated in ocean water Damariscotta River, Maine, United States -... | ecosystem: Environmental > Aquatic > Marine >... | reverse complement strand
GCGGCCCTCAAAGAGATGGGTATTGCCAGTATGATTCTCGCTTATAACGACCGTTTCAGAACCGGTTCAGGTTCACTGGCAGCCTACAACGGCAAGGACGATGGACTGACTAACTGGGGTCGTGCGGTGATCGACGAGATGGTGAAGTACGGTATCATCCTCGACCTCAGCCATACCGGTAAAAAGACCGCCATGGATGCGATGAACCAAATGGATACAAACCATCCCGGTGTCCCTTATATCTATACGCATTCATTACCGGCCGGCCTGTATAAGAATGAAAAGAAAAAATCACCACGAGGTTGTTATCGCAACATCTCTGATGAAGAGGCAAAGCGTGCCGCCAAGAGCGGCGGTTATGTTGCTCCAACTTTTACCGAATGGATGGTCGACGGCATCTGGCCAGATAACCTATCTCCGAAGCAGGCCGCTGACATGATCGACTACTACGCCAAGCTGGTTGGGGTTGACCATGTGGCGATCGCCACAGACGATATGTTTGACGTCTCATTGGTTGTGGATTTCGCCAAGAAGAATGCGACCATGTACGATGACGGTGGTTACATGATCAATGCCTTCAACAAGGGTGCCGATGATAGTGCACCGCTTGCGAGGATCCTGGCCGCAGTCACTGACGAGCTATGGAAGCGCGGTTACAGCAATGCTGATCTGGCCAAAATCTACGGTGGTAACAAGATGCGTGTTTACCAGCGTGTCTGGGAAGGTGCTCCGGAAGGTCAGTGGGACAAGGAATACAAAGAGCGGATCAAGATGCGGAAGGAATTCATGGAGAAATACGGTACTCGTTAACCATACTTATATACAAAATTTCTTTAAACTACAACTAGTCAATTTAAATTGAAATCAAAACGCGGTGAAGCTTATGCTTTCATCGCGTTTTTCTTATTATCGCCATAAATGGTGATGCGATAGTTATGTGGCCGAATCAATAAATCACCAGAATGGCAAGGACTACACTGGCATAAAATGGCAAGAAAGGAGATACTTCTATGGCTAAAATCATTTTGATTGTCGTATACCCCATTACGTCTAATTTTGTGATATAGATTAATTTTCTATACAAATTGGTGAAGACAATGCCGGTTTCAGAACAAAATAATTTTCTTTACTTAACCGTTGCGCTGGTGCTGTTGCTTCTGGTTGGAGCGCTGGTGGAACAGTTTCCTACCTACCTGGGGCAGAGGCTTGTTCAAGCATTCACGGTCATAACGATTGCTGCGGGTGTGGCGGGATTCAAAAAATCCAAGTTCCTGTTTAAAACCAGTATCGGTTTTCTAGTTGCCGTTATTCTTGTGATGTTTTTTAGTGTACTACTCGATGTGGGTCGCTTACATTTTGCACACCTGATTCTTCTGATTATCTATTTTACCTGGGCCACCTGGCTGGCACTCAAACAAGTGTTGTTCACGGGTGAAATTGATGGCAATAAAATCGTTGGTGCGGTTTGTATATATCTCTTGATGGGACTGGTTTGGACTTTTTGTTATTTATTTATCGCAGAATTAATCCCAGATGCATTTATTGGCTTGCAACAAGAACCCTGGTATGACAATTTTGCCGATGTGGCATATTACAGTTATGTGACATTAACCACGCTTGGTTATGGTGATATCAGTCCAGTCGCTCCGGTAGCACGCTTCCTGGTTTATATGGAAGCGGTTGTGGGTGTGTTTTATATGGCAATCCTTGTTGCCAGTTTGATTGGAGCAAGAATGTCAGATCGAGACTCAGACTAAAAAAATAATTTAAATAATATACGACACGAAATTATAAAAATAAGGAGTGAATTCATGAATTCTTCAACTCAACAGGATGATCAAATATTCACCGGTCGGGCGATTGAAGCAGTGATACGTCTTGGTTTGATATTTTTAATTGTCGCCTGGTGTTTCCAAATAATCCAGCCTTTTATTATTTTTGTAATCTGGGGTATTGTGATTGCCGTTGCGATTCATCCTGTATACATTAAATTAACCAATGTATTGGGCGGTAAAAATAAATTGGCTGCGACACTTTATACTTTATTAGCACTCACGTTATTAATCGTACCCTCTGTCATGATTTCCGAATCATTAATTAATACATCAGCAAAACTGGCGGAAGAATTTGATCACGGCACACTTGTCGTACCACCACCACAGGAAAACGTAAAGGAGTTACCATTGGTGGGAGATAAGGTTTATTCCATCTGGAATCAATCTTCCAGGAATCTGGAAGCCACTTTAAAACAATATGCACCACAAATTAAAAAAGCTGGTGAGGCCATTCTTTCAGCAGTTGGTAGCGCCGGCGGTGCTGTGTTGCAATTTATACTGGCGATTATAATTTCAGGAATCTTTCTCGCTAATACCAGTGGCGCGCATGCCATAACACTTAAAATCGCCACGCGCCTTGCTGGTGATAAACATGGTGAACAATTTACCGACCTGGCAACGGCAACCATTCGTAGTGTGGCTCAGGGCGTACTTGGTGTCGCAATAATTCAGGCTATTCTTGGCGGGGCTGGTATGTATGTGATGGATGTTCCGGCATGGGGGCTTTGGACGATTCTTATTTTGATACTAGCCGTTGCACAGTTACCACCGGCTATCATCTTGCTACCTGTGATTTTTTATGTATTTTCCGTTGCCGACACAACACCGGCCGTTATTTTTACTATCTGGAGTTTAATTGTCAGTATGAGTGATAGTTTCCTCAAGCCACTATTCCTTGGGCGTGGTATGGAAACGCCGATGCTCGTTATTCTACTCGGTGCGATTGGTGGCATGATGTATTCAGGTATTCTTGGATTATTTGTTGGCGCCATCGTGCTTGCACTTGGCTATGAATTATTTATGGCATGGTTGAATAAAGATGTTAAGACAAGTAATAGTGAAATAGTGTAAGAGAGATAAATTGATATTAATTTTTAAAATGTATAGGTATAAAAATGTCTTCAGAAGAAAAAGACAACGAAGTCACAACCGGGGAAGCTGCACCGGATAAAGCCAATGATCCGGTAAAACGCATTACCAGGATCGTTTTATATGTTGTTGCTTTTATTTTTGTTTGGTACGTGCTTGCTGATCGTTTTGCACCCTGGACGGATCAGGCGAGGATTCAAAGTTATGTGATTCCCATTGTCCCCCAGGTTGCGGGGCGAGTTCTTGATGTGAGTGTCGAGAAAGATCAGGAGGTCTTTCCCGGTGATGTCTTGTTACGCATTGATCCAACAGACTATGAACTGGCGGTCCAACGTGCAGAATCTACCCTGGAACTGGCAGGTCAGGATATCGGTGCCGGTGTGGCCAATGTCGTGAATGCTCAGGCTGAACTGGTGGAAGCACAGGCCAATCTGGCGCATATGGAAATTCAGGGAAAACGCATATTCGAAGTCGAAAAAAAGGGGGTGGTTTCAAAATCTGAAGGGGATAAGGCGCGCGCGACAATTCAGGCGGCTAAAGCCCAGGTGGATAGTGCCAAAGCAAATCTCGACAAAGCCAAACAACAACTGGGGTCACAGGGTAAGAAAAATCCCAAAATACGCAAAGCGATTGCGGAACTGAAACAGGCCCAGGTTAATCTGGAACGTACTACCTTATATGCGCCTTCACATGGCGGGATTACCAATCTTAAAATCGAAGCAGGACATTATGCCAGTCCGGGTGTCGCCCTCATGACCTTTATTGAAAGCGATAACATCTGGATCCAGGCAAACTTAAGAGAAAACAGTGTAGCGAATATTAAGGTAGGTACTCCTGTTGATATTGCACTCGACTCCGCACCGGGTCGAATCTATAAAGGCACGGTGATTAGTCTCGGTTTTGCCGTATCACATGAAGAGGGCGGCGGTGTGGGTGAGTTAGCCACCATAACCGGTGACAGTGGCTGGTTACGTGATGCCCAACGGTTTCCAGTAAATATTAAGTTCGATGATGATAGTGCACGTGGATACCGTCGACTTGGTGGTCAGGCCGATGTGCAGTTTTATGGTGGTAACTGGATCCTGAATACTTTGGGCTGGATCTGGATCCGCTTTATGAGTTTGATTTCATTTATATACTAAGCATATGAGCTTACAAGCGAATATCCCTAAGCTATCTTTACCCGACTGGATTAGCCAGTCAGGTTTAATTATTAAACTTCAAGGCTATCTCAAGGATATTGGAAGCGCATTAAAAAAAGACCAGAAAACCATTCGTATTATGCGCTTTGCGGTCGGGGTGACGTTGGCTATTGCGCTGGCCTTTACGCTTCAGTGGCCACTCGCCTTTCTTACCCCCGTGCTGACGGCCGTCATTTTAGCCATGCCATTGCCTAAACCGACCCTCCAGGCTGGGCTGCTCAATATGTTATATACCTTCGTCGCCTTTTTACTGGGCGTGGTTTTTACTTTGTTTTTATTACCTTTTCCACTGGTATATATTCCCGTGTTGGGACTGGCATTATTTAATATTTATTATTTCATTAATCGTGGGGGTTCGTTCTGGTTTGGTTTAATGTCATTACTGGCCGTTTTAATCCTGCCGTTGTTGGGACTTAATTATGAGGGACTGGCATTTGGGTTTGCATTAGGCTTTATCTGGTCAGGCTGGTTAACCGTGGTGATGATCTGGTTAGCCCATTTTATATTCCCGGATCCTGATGGTAGTGTGTTACCTGCAAGTTTAAAATTTCAACCAGGATATTCTGCAGCCGCAGCAGAATTGGCCTTAAAAAGTACCGTGGTGGCATTACCCATTGCCATTTTTTTTATCGTATTCAATCTGGCCGGTCAGTTACTGGTAATGGTGTTTGCCGCCATCTTTACCCTGGCTCCCGATTTAAATAAAGGTAGCATTGCGGCTAAAAATTCGATTACTTCAACGTTGATTGGCGGTGTGGCAGCATTGGGTTTTTACTGGTTGATTGTTGCTGTACCCGAGTTTCATTTTTTTATTTTATTAATGTTCTTTACCACCTTGATGTTTGCACAACAAATTTTTTCTGGTAAACCTTACGCCAGTTATTTTGGCTCAGCCTTTGTTGCTTTATTTATTCTGGTAAACTCAAGTCTGGATGCAGGTGGGAACATTACGTCGGCATTTTTTATTCGTGTCGCGCTCATTTCGCTGGCCGCTATTTATGTGGTGGCGACACTAAATGTGCTTGAACGTTTCTGGCCACAACCACCAGGTACAAAATCATAATAAAAACGCTAACTTTTGTCCTCAGGTGCATGTAACTGATAAAACGTAGCATAGAGAACAGGTACGAGTAACATTGTCAGTAATGTTCCAAAGGCCAGACCAAACATAATTGTCACGGCCATTGCTACCCAGAACACATCCGCTAACAACGGAATCATTCCAAATACCGTGGTTGCCGCCGCGTTTACGACTGGGCTAAGACGCTGTACTGCCGCTTCAATAGTGGCTTTATAAGGTGACATTCCTTCGGCAATATTAATGTTGATTTGATCCAGTAGTACCACTGAGTTTTTAATCATCATGCCAGATAAACTCATAATTCCCAGTAATGCAATGAAGCCAAATGCGGCACCAGTCATGAGTAGACCTGGAGTGATGCCGATCATGACAAAGGGTATGACAAGGATCATAATTAGTGGAGGTCTGTAGGCATTCGATAATGCCACAATTATCAAGAGCATGATCACAATTGCGGGACCAAATCCAGGAATCAATGCTTCTTGCGCCTGTCGGGCACTATCAAATTCTCCATCCCATTCAAGTGTATAGCCTGGAGGTAAGGGAATTTCTTCAAATTTATGTTTAACATCATCCATCAAGGTAGGCGCAGTTACATTGTCAGGTGATGCCTGTACTGTGATTGCCCGACGACGATCCCAGCGCCAGATAATATTGTCATCCCATTTCAAATAGGTATTATCGATCACCTGGGATAGCGGTAGTGATTCGGTTGATCGATCCGGGATAACCTGGACTACTGAAACATCTGTTGCAGCCCTTTGTCGTTCTTCACTAACCGCACGAATGATGATGGGTATCAATTCATCCCCTTCACGATAAAGACCGATACTATTCCCATCAAAGGTTCGTTTGGTTGCACGTGCTACGTTTTCTCGACTGATGCCAGCCCAACGTGCGCGCTCCTGATTATATTCGATCACCATCTCGCGACTACGTTGCCGCCAGTTTGTACGGATTTCTTTGGCATAAGGGCTGGCTTCCAGTATGGCCATACCCTGTATTGACAGTTCTCTTAGTACTTCTGGATCAGCATTAGCCGGCCCGCTAAAGCGTGCCTCAAATTTCCAGTCATCAAATGCCCCAACGGCATATTTTCGTACCCGGGTAATATGCCCCGGGTTGTGTACATCTAACCAGTTTTCTATTTTGCTGATGACAACATCTACATTTGATAATGTATCTACATTGACGATTAACTGAGCATAAGCGCTATAACCGCTTTCCGGATTGACGGGTAAATAAAAGCGTGGTGGTCCGGCTCCGATAAAGGTATTGACTGCGATGACCTCATCGTATTGGTTTAACTCTTTTTCAATGTGTTCTATGTTACTGGAAGTTTGCTGGATGCGAGTGCCTTCTATTGCCCAGTAATCAATCATAATTTGCGAACGTGAAGAGTCAGGAAAAAATAAACGTTTTACATCACCAAATCCGTATATGGATATTCCCAATGCGATGACCATCGTGACTAAAAATATGGCACGGTATTGAATGAGCGAACTTAATAGTTTTCTGAAGTATTGATAAAAACGTGTCTCATAGGGATCGTTACCATCCTGTTTCGGGGAGGGTAAAAAATCCAGGCAAATTAATGGTGTTACCGTTTGCGAGAGCACCCAACTGGTTAATAACGCTATCGCGACAACCTGAAAAAGACTCCTGGCATACTCACCGGTATCATAAGTTGAAGCAAAGATAGGATAGAATGCCATACAAGCGACCACGGTCGCACCCAGTAAGGGTATTCCTGGTTGACTCGCGGCTTCAATGGCGGCTGCTTTTCGATCCATTCCTTTTTTTAAACGCACCACAAAACCATCGACTACAACAATGGCATTATCAACCATCATACCCATCGCAATAATTAACGCACCTAGTGATACACGTTGAAGATCAATGCCCCATATCGACATGAGGATGAAACTACCCAGGATGGCGAAGATCAAGCCGGTTAATCCAATAACGATTCCGACACGAATACCCATCGTGACCGCAAGTATCACCAGAACAATGGCGATGGCTTGCAGCAGGCTCGTCATAAAAGCGCTAACCGACTCATCAACTAAATCCGATTGCCAGGATATACGATGTAATTCGATGCCAATGGGTAAGATTGATTTTAGTTGTGCGATACGTTTATCAATATCCTGTCCTACATTAACGACATTTGCACCAGCTGAAGGGGCAATTGCCAGGGCGATAGCCGGTAACCCGTTAATGCGCATCATTTGTAATGGTGGCTCTATGTAGCCTTCGCGTACTGTGCCGATGTCTCGTACACGAATGAGCTCATCACCGCGTACACCTTCTAATCGTTTATTCCCAGTTACGCCGCTAATGACAAGATCGCCGATTTGCGACGCCGCGGTAAACTCTCCGGTTGGAGAAACTCGAAACCGTTGGCTTTGATAGTCGATCGCACCCGCATCAACCACCATATTTTGTTGTCGTAGTGTCGCGGTTACATCTTCAACCCTCAAACCAAGCTGGGATAACTGAGATTGAGTCACATCGATATAGATTTGTCGACTTTGAATCCCCCAGGTATCGACACGTGCAACGTTGGGTGTAATCTTCAGTTCTTTGCGCAGAGACTTTACGTATTCGTGTAATTGAGCATAGCTATAGCCGTCAGCGGTCACGCCGAGTAAAAAACCAAACACAAAGCCAAAGTCATCACCCACGAGGGGTTTGTCCACCCCCGGGGGTAACAGGTGTTCGATGTCATTAATTTTTTTTCGTAATATATCCCAGACCTGGGGCAGTTGATCAGACCAGTAATGGTTTTTGATGTCGACTTTAATGATGGCTTGTCCGGGACGGGCCATAGAGTAAATATGCTTTAACTCCACCATTTCCTGGAGTTTTGTTTCAACCAGGTCAATAACTTCGAGCTCGACTTGTTCGGCGCTGGCACCAGGGTAGTTGATGGTGATCGCAGCTGTTTTAACACTGAATTCAGGATCTTCAAGCTGTCCCAGATTAAAATAGGAAAAAACTCCAGCTACGATCAATAGTATGGTTGCAAAATAGGTAACCGACTTATATTCGAGTGCTGCTTTTGTAAGGTTCATTGGCTTACTCGGTTAGTATACTGGTATCAATACGGACTTTCTGACCCTCGCGCAGGGTATGAACACCTGCGATGGCAACCCACTCGCCAGTGTTTAATCCCTCTATTATCTGTAACCCCGTTTGAGTGAGTCCACCTGTTTTAACGGCACGTAACTCCACCAAGCCTGATTTCTCATCGATAATCCAGACATGGTTTTGTTTTTTTGTGTCAGGTGTGAAAACAGCACCGACCGGGACAACCAGTTTGTCGAGACTTATACCTTCAGGTTTTACCAGTGTGCCCGCCGCACTTCCTGCCATACCTGGCAGGATCTCTATATCATCCCGCTGCTTCATAATTAATGTGATCGGGTAGGTGCGTGTCGTTTGTGATGCTTCATTACTGACTTCTTTTATCGTTGCGGGTAGTGCAACGTTAGGGAAAGAATCAAAAGTAACCTGAATTTTTTCAACATAGGAGACCTGACTGATTAATGTTTCAGGTATTTGTACCACCATTTCTATTTGAGTGGTGTCGAGTAAACGAGCGACCAGTTTTTTCTGACGTACGGTTTGGTAGTTCTCGACATAGAGGTTGGCAATGCGACCATCGAATGGCGCTTTGATAACGGAATCAGCCAGTGCTTTTTGTGCAATATCGAGATTGGCTTCGGCAACATCAACGGCTGTTTCAAGGCGGTCATATTCACTTTGCGATATAAAGCCGTCTTTAATTAACTGTTTGGCACGTTTAAAGTTCTGTCGGGTTTTTCTTAGCTCAGCTTGGGTAGATTTGACTCTGGCCTTAAAATCTCGTGGGTTAAGCCGGGCAATAACATCACCTTGTTTGACGCTATCGCCAATATTTACCGGGCGTTCAATTATTTTCCCACCCACTTCAAAGGCGAGATCGACTTCTTGAGTTGCTTTGGCTCTTCCCGGAAATTTTCGTCCTGATATTCTACTGACCTCACCAACTTTAATTGCTGGGAGTGGCCTGATTAATTCTTCTTTAACCGGTGACTTAGCATCACAACCTGTAAGGATTAGAATAGAAAATGTAAGCGAGAGGAACAATTTCATAGTGATTACTCTTGGCCAGTTATTTTTATTAATACATAATTGATTTAAGTGCTTTACATTAATGCTGTATATTATCGAATATTAGATCAAATTCTGTTTATCGATATATTGGTATTTGTATTATTGTGGAAACATTTTTCCTGGATTCAAAATTCCGTTTGGATCAAATTCTTTTTTAATACGTTTCATTAAGTTGAGTGTTACTGGATCAATTTCTCGATCGACAAAATCACGTTTCTCAATGCCTACGCCATGTTCACCTGATAATGTGCCATCCAGTTTTAAAACTAAAGTGAATACTTCATCAAGACAGGCTTTAACATTATCGGCCTGACTCTTATTAGCCGGGTCATACATCAGGTTGACATGGATATTGCCATTGCCTGCATGACCGAAGTTAACAATGGGTATGGCATATTTATTCGACAGGTTCTCCAACTCTCGAATGAGTTCTGGCATATTGGCTACTGGCACAACCACATCTTCATTTATTTTTTTGGGGGCGACTTTACGTAATGCCGGCGACAAGGCTTTACGCGTCGCCCAGAGTGCGGCTATTTCTTTTTCAGTAGAAGCAGTTTGACATAATACCAAACCTTCGTTGCTTGCGGCCTGTTTGATTGCATTAACGTCATCTTCGAGGCGGGACTGTGGGCCATCCACTTCGATCATTAACAGCGCACCTGCTTCAGTCGGTAAAGACACCTCGGAGTATTCACGAATCATGTTAATGGCCTGACCATCAATAAATTCAAGTGCGCAGGGAATTACCGGTTGTGCCATGATGGCGCTGACGGCTAGTGCGGCTGATTCGATATCTTTATAAATGAGTTGCAGGGTATGTTTGGCTTCAGCCAGTGGTGTTAATTTTAATGTTGCTTCAGTAATAATCGCGAGGGTACCTTCTGAGCCAATGATTAACCTCGTTAAATCATAACCCACCACTCCTTTGGTGGTGTAAACCCCAGTGCGTATGGCTTCGCCCTGACCGGTTACGGCTCTGAGTCCAAAAACATTTTCTCTTGGCGTTCCATATTTAACTGCACGAGGACCTGCTGAGTTGTATGCGAGGTTACCACCAATAGAGCAAAAAGCAGCGCTGGTTGGATCGGGCGGCCAGAAAAAACCAGACTGGCCAGCTTTATCCTGTACGGTTTGATTAAGTACGCCAGGCTCTACCACCATATAACGGTTGGCAGGATCCATTTTTTTTATGGCTGTCATGCGTTCGGTGGACAACACGATGCCACCTTCAAGCGGCACAGTCGCTCCGGTGGTGCCGGTACCACGACCGCGTGCGGTTAGGGGAATTTTAAATTCATTACAAATTTCGACAATGCTAACGACCTGATCATGATTGCTTGGAAATACAACCGCGTCCGGTAAAACCTGACGCTTGCTGTTGTCATAACCATAGGACCAACAATCATTGGTGTCAGTCAGTATTTGATCTGTGTTTAATGTTTGTCTTAATTTTTCAAGGGCATCCGGATTGAGACAGGATTGATGAACTGCTGTTGACATACCTTAACCAAACATCACTTCATCAATTTGGTGACAAAGACAGTGGATACTTAATATATGCACTTCCTGGATACGCGCCGTATTCTCTGCAGGTACGCGAATTTCAATATCGTCCAGAGTCAGTTGATGGGCAATTTTACCGCCATCTCGACCCGTCAATGCTACTACTTTCATTTTCTTTTCATGTGCTGCATCAATGGCGCGTATCACATTGGCAGAATTACCGCTGGTGGAAATAGCCAATAAGACATCATCTTCCTGACCTAGTGCAAGAACTTGTTTTGAAAAAATCTGTTCGTACTGGTAATCATTTGATATAGCGGTCAGTGCTGAGCTATCTGTTGTTAGTGCAATTGCAGCCAGGCCTGGTCGTTCACGTTCAAATCGGCAAACGAGTTCTGCAGAGAAATGTTGTGCATCAGCGGCAGATCCACCATTACCACAACTTAAAATCTTATGGTTTGTCTGCAGGGCCTTTACCATTGTATTTATGGCGATTGCAATGGGTTGCGCAAGCTGGTCTGCAGAATTTTGTTTTGTTTGAATACTGGCTTCAAATAAATTTTTGATTTCAGTTTCGATGGTCATATTGTTATGTCCTGGCTTGATATCCTGGATTAGTCAGTTTTGTTTTAAGTATAAAGTTTATTCGGCATAAAAGGCATTTTGAATCCAGTCTACATTAGCCTGTTTATCACCTGAAGTGATGCCAATGACATCGAAGCGGGCTGCCGCATTTTGCCATTCTGGATGCCGTTGTAAATAGTATAGAGCGGTTTTAATAATTTTTTGCTGTTTCTGGTGGTTTATACTTTCCAGCGGAGTGCCATAGTTTGTTTGATTACGGTAGCGAACTTCCACAAATACAATACTATCCGAATCCTGCATGACGAGATCCAGTTCGCCATATTTTCCATGGTAATTCTGCTCCAGTAATTTTAATCCCCGTTTAACTAAATAGGAACGGGCGATTTGTTCTGCAGCATCTCCGGTTTTTTTACTGTTTTGTTTAAACAGTGACACCTTACTGGATTTCCTCATCGGCAATACGTGGCCGGCCACTACGGAATTTTACCCAGGTGAGTTGACGCTGAATATGGAGTTTGGCATCAAGGCTCAGGCTGCCCGTTTCACCATCGTAGCGCTGGTAGGGATACTGACGTAGTGGAGACAGAGCGGTAATAATATTAAAACTGTCAATACCAAGGGCATAGAGTCTTTGTAATCGATTGCCTGCTTTGGAGATATAGGGACTGATTTCTGTACGCAAGTTTCGATGTGTTGTTCCATCGGTTAGTACCCATGGCATATCACCAAACATTAAACCATTCATGTCCCGATCACGTTCCGGGTTAAGGTTACCCGTGAAAACATGCGATGTGGCATAAACCGGTACAGTAGTCGCATGATAAAATTTGAGTTGCGGACGTATTTGTCGTGCCTGCCTTGGATAGGCAGCAAGAAAAATAAAATCAATGTCCTGGCGTCGTCGTGGGGTGTACTTGATGTTCTGGTTTAACAGACTTGATATTGCTCGGGATCGACGTTTACTTGCATCAATATTAAGCAAACTTCGGATTGCATTAGAGTAATCATTTTTTGCGGTGTTGTAGGTTTGAAAATTGACGACATCACCGCCGATTTCTTTCCATCGAGATTCAAATGCATTATAGACACGCTCACCCCATGGACCAGCAGGAGCAAGAACCGCCGCGTTAACATGACCATCCAGCCAGGTACGTTCAGCAACCTGACGTGCTTCTGACTCAGGTGAAAGACCAAACTGATAAAGGTTGTTTGGAATCTCTTCTGTTTGTATATAGTTTAATGCCAGCGTGGGTACTGGGAGATCATCCCCCTCTGCAAGTTGTTCGATATGTTGTTTGCTAAGTGGGCCAATAATAAATTCCGCACCTTCGTTAATCGCTTGTTGATAAGGTACTAGAATATTTTCTTCATTACCAACGTCGTAAATCTGTACGGTCTGTTTGAAATCATTTTGGCGTTGATAATAGGCGGCAAGAAAACCATCTCTGACGGCTTCGGCCGCTTTGGCGTATTTACCACTTAAAGGTAATAATACGGCGATGGATTGCGGAGGTTTAAAGTCTTCCAGTTTTCGACTTTGCAGATCCTTGAGTAACTCAGGTCTGGCAGGATGTCCGGGATAACTCTGTCGCCAGCGTACCACGGCATCTTTTAAGGACGTTGGGTGTAATTGGTACGTTTTAGTAATTTGTACCAGTTCCATCCAGCCACTTAAGATATCTGGTGGAGGATCCGTGCGCAGTTGTTGCAGGGCACGTTCCGAAAGCATTCCAAGTGATTTCCAGATGTCCTGCTGGTTAGCAGCAATTAAAGCATCATCTTTAAGATAGACTTCCCGTTTAACAAGTTCACGTGCTGTTTCAAGTCGGTTACCCAACATGGTTTGTGCATCGGCACGTAAATCAAAATAATCAGCCAGATAGGGGTAGGGCATATTGACGGAGGGTGGCTGGATTAAAATATCCAGTACATTTTCAGCACGCCGTTCCATAATGGCTATATGTGCTTCGGTTAATCTTAACAGGAATTGCTGTAGTGGATTGTTCTGTTCTAGTTCAACCGTTTTTAAAATCTGTCGCGCCTGATGAACATTGTCGCTTCGAGCGGCTGCGGCACTGGCACGCAATAGGTATTGATTCTTTTCGCGCTTGGCCGATTGTCGTGCCAGTTCTATAAAGGCTTTGGTTGCCTCTTCGTATTGTCCGGAAGCAAAAAGTTGTTCAGCATTTTCCGCATCACGACCGGGTTGGCTAACATCTGTCGCACATCCGCTGATAAGGAGTAGACCAAGGACAAAAAATATTAAACGAAATCGTAGCAACATAGGTAAACTATCATTGTTATTAGAAATAAAAATGAGATTATAACGTGATATTGGAACCCGGTGCCTTATATGTTGTGGCAACTCCTATTGGAAATTTGGGGGATATGTCACAACGCGCCATAGAAGTTTTACAAAATGTGGAGTTAATTGCTGCCGAAGATACCAGGCACAGTAAGGCGCTGTTAAACCACTTTCAGATCCAGACCCGCTGCATAGCTGTGCATGAGCACAATGAACGCAAAGCCAGTCCAGCTATATTGGAAAAGCTGCAGCAAGGTCAGAATATTGCCCTGATTTCTGATGCGGGTACACCTTTATTAAGTGATCCAGGATTTTTCCTGGTGCGAGAGGCTATATATAAAGGAATAAAAATCATCCCGATTCCCGGACCCAGTGCCGTTATAGCTGCCCTGTCGGCAGCCGGTTTACCCACTGATCGCTTTCACTTTGAAGGTTTTTTACCATCGAAAACCCATGCCCGGACTCAAAAGCTGGAATCATTAATCACTGAAAGTGCGACTTTGATATTTTACGAAGCACCACATCGAATTATTGATACCCTGGTGGATATGCAGAGCGTATTTGGTGGTCAAAGGGAAATTGTCCTCGCCCGGGAAATCAGCAAAACCTTTGAAACCTTCCTTCGTGGCAGCATCGATACTGTCCTCGGCGCGGCAAGTGCCGACAAAAACCAGCAAAAAGGAGAAATGGTGATTTTGCTGCATGGGGCCGAGCCAAAGGACAAAAATGAGCTTAATGACGAAGCTATCCGCGTTCTTGGTATCTTGCTTAAAAACCATTCAGTTAAAGAAGCCTCTGCGCTTGCCTCAGAAATTACGGGTGTTAAGAAGAACCGTCTCTATGATTTTGCGATTAAGCATCGGGAGAAGTGAGTAATCATTAACAGTACTAGCCAATAACAACCGGGGATGAGTAAAATGGTACTCAGGAGTTGGCCAGACAATCGCTGGAATTTTTTAATTCTGGAGGAAAGTCCGGGCTCCATAGGGCAGGGTGCCAGGTAACGCCTGGGGGGCGCGAGCCTACGGAAAGTGCAGCAGAAAATATACCGCCAACCTCGGTTGGTAAGGGTGAAATGGTGCGGTAAGAGCGCACCGCGTCAGTGGTAACACTTGGCGGCATGGTAAACCCCACTCGGAGCAAGACCAAATAGGGGAACAACGTGTGGCCCACACGGTTCCCGGGTAGGTTGCTTGAGGTGTATGGCGACATACATCCCAGATGAATGATTGTCCAAGACAGAACCCGGCTTATCGGCCAACTCCTTATTTATCGATAATCAATGATCGAATATATCGAAAAAATTGATATTTAGTTTATTTTGTAGAGATTGTAAATTTTTTGTTTTCATTTTTTACCAAAATATACCTCAAAACTCCCTGGTTTTACCCTGAAAATGCTTCTTAACCTACATTAGGAAGGTCTTGTAAGTCGCTGTTTCTATTGAAGTATACTTTTATAAAATTCATCAGTTTTCGACCATGATCAACACCATGATCATCCCCTAAGTTACTGTTCTTAAAGAAAGAATTCTTAAATTTGTGGGTCAGTTGACTTGACTTATACCCCTTTGAGTTTCTATAGTGTATGAAAGTGGATCAAAGTGGGGGAAAAGGGATCCTTTGTGGATAATCTGCAAAGGTAACCATTAATTCTGTATGGGAGTGGCGATGCTGTGTTTAGGGGGGTAAACACACTCAATCTTGACGCGAAAGGCCGTATGGCAATGCCGAGCAAGTACCGGGAGCGCCTAATGGATCAGTGCGCCGGTCAGTTAGTGGTCACTGTCGACCTGAGCGACAAATGCCTGCTGCTCTATCCCTTGCCCGAATGGGAAGATATCGAACGTAAACTGGTACGACTGGGCAACCTCAACCCCCAGGCCCGACGCCTACAACGATTATTAATTGGTCATGCCACAGAAGTAGAACTGGACAACAATGGGCGAATTTTATTACCACCCCCACTACGTGAATTTGCCGATCTCGATAAACGCATCGCTCTGACCGGCCAGGGTAAGAAATTTGAAATCTGGGATGAAAACACCTGGAATGAAGCACGTCAGGACTGGCTTGCTGCGGATGAAACTGGCGGTGAAATGAGTGTCGATCTGGAGTCACTATCGTTATGAATATGACCACAGATTTTGACCATCAGGCGGTACTGCTTGATGAAGCCATACAAGGCTTGAATATAAAAGCGGATGGCATTTATGTCGACGGTACTTTTGGGCGTGGCGGCCATAGTCGCGCTATCTTGCAAAAACTTTCTGCTGAGGGTCATCTACTCGCTCTGGATAAAGATCCTGAAGCCCTGCGTGAAGCACAAAAGATCCTGGAAAAAGATCCACGTTTTAAAATTATTGGTTGCTCCTTTGCCGATATTAAAACGGCGTTGGAGCCTTATGGCTGGAATGGAAAAGTTGATGGCATCCTGCTCGACCTGGGAGTTTCTTCACCACAAATTGATGATGCCTCGCGAGGATTCAGTTTTCAAAAAGATGGTCCGCTTGATATGCGAATGGATCCTGAGCGTGGCCAGTCTGCAGCGCAGTGGTTAAAGCATGCTGAGGCGAAAGACATCATTCGTATATTAAAGGTATACGGCGAAGAAAAATTTGCCAAACGCATTGCCACTGCCATTGTCGAGCAGCGGCTTGAACAACCGATTGAAACAACACGTCAGTTGGCTGAGTTAATTGCCGAAGCTGTACCGGTTCGGGAGAAAGGTAAGGATCCTGCTACACGAAGTTTTCAGGCGATCCGCATATTTATTAATCGCGAACTGGAAGATCTGGATCTTTTTCTCGAACAGGTCATTGAGGTTCTCAAACCTGGCGGACGTCTTGTCATCATCAGTTTTCATTCTCTGGAAGATCGTCGAATTAAACGCTTTATGCGAAAAATGAGTAAGGGTGATGATTTTCCCAAGGGATTACCTGTGACACAGGCGCAACTCAATCCAAGCCTGAAAATCATCAGCAAGGCAATTAAAGCAAGCGACGAAGAAGTTAGTACGAATGTGCGGGCGCGTAGTGCGGTAATGCGTGTTGCGGAACGAATTGAGTCAACAGGTAGCTTGTGATGCAGCATTACC
>Ga0316205_10002913_pt1 | contig 16868 bp, 18 predicted proteins | sample 3monthpyrite_MG_FD_204941 | JGI IMG/M metagenome (GOLD analysis project Ga0316205, IMG submission 204941) | Microbial mat bacterial communities from mineral coupon in-situ incubated in ocean water Damariscotta River, Maine, United States -... | ecosystem: Environmental > Aquatic > Marine >... | reverse complement strand
TTTAACGGTAAACCTTTTATTACCGAATTAGGTAATGATGACGGTGACTTTTTAACTTCTGTTTCTCAAGCAGTTACGTCGGTGACTGGCTTTAAGCCGCAACTTTCAACTTCGGGAGGCACTTCTGATGGTCGTTTTATTGCTCCTACTGGCGCTAAAGTTATAGAGTTAGGGCCTTGTAATGCAACAATTCATCAAGTTAATGAATCAGTCGCTTGTGAAGATTTAGATAAACTTTGCGACATATATTACGCTTGTCTTAAACACGTGCTCCTTTAAAATCCAATGAAAAAAACGAACAAACCTCAAAATAACGATATTAATGCGCAACTTCTTGGCCTAACGGATCAACATATTCATTATTTTGAACCAACACACCAACAAAGCAATAAACCGTTAGTAAATTCAACTAAGTTAGGTATTCATCATTTGATGCTAGCTGATTATAACGCTTTAGTAGCGAGCGCAGCAAAAGCAAATATAGACATAAAAATTGCCAGTGGTTTTAGAACATTCGAACGACAACTACTTATTTGGAACAACAAATTTACCGGTAAAACTGCCATTAAAAACATAACGGGCGAACAAGTAAATATTAGTGAGCTTAGTGACCTTAAAATTGTTGAAGCAATCATGCTCTATTCCGCACTTCCTGGCGCCAGCCGTCACCATTGGGGCTGCGAAATTGATGTTTATGCGCCTAATTTACTTGATAATAAAAAATTACAGCTAGAGCCATGGGAATATGATGAGTCAGGTCCTATGGCAAAACTTAGCACTTGGTTAGCAAAAAATGCTAGAGAGTTTGGTTTTTACTTTCCGTATGATAGCTATAATGGTGGTGTTGCTGCTGAGCCTTGGCATTTATCTTATGCGCCTCTTGCTAAACAGTATCAAACAGCCTTCAACATAGAAAAACTGCAACAATGTTTATTAGCCGCTGAAATTAAAGGTAAAGAAGTAATAATTGAAAATTTACCAACGCTCTTTAACCGCTTCATTAACAACGTAAAAATTTACGATTCTGTAATAGATTAATAGTATTAACAACAATAGGACGAACATGGACAATTGGATAGCTTATGTAATTATTGGCATTGCTGTTGTGATCATCATCGGTAATTTTAGTACTTTTCAAAAGAACACCTATCAAAAAATGCGTAAAAAAAATTTAAATGAGTTAACAGAAACGTTACCAAGATCAACAAAGTCAGCACATAAATTACCGACAGTTGAAAAACATCAACTTAAAAAGTAATAGCAATTCACTTTATTGATAATTCAACTTTTAATCGAAAAAAAACGCTGACATTTCAGCGTTTTTTATTACATGCTTAACAGCTTGCTTTAATAAAAATTCCTAAATGACAAGCCATGCTCTAGTACCGGAAAAATTCGCTCTAATGTTTCGAACGATAATGGCTCGCCATCTGCATTATAAATACTAACCGATGTTTTTTCATTTTTATCATCTAAAGGTGCAAGAACAAACTGATACTTAGCATCGTTTACGTCGATAATAGGCTGCTCATCACCCCAAATACTATCCCAAATACTATTCTCTGGTTTAACAAAATCTACATAGTAAATTTTGTTAGTTTCATCAAGGTCAGTAATAGTAAACCCATGCTTTTCAAAGAAAATAGGCATGTTATCCCAAAGGTTGTCTAACTTCATTTCAACCACATAAGCAGCTTCAGACTCTTTATTCTCACCAATAGAAACTAATTTTTGGTTAGAGCGCATTAAGCGATTTTCGCGTTGTTGTAATCTGTAGTTATAATCAACCTGTGACACTATTTCATTTAACATTGCCATTTCAGCACGTTGCTTATCAATAGGATCAATGGTTTTAGAGCCACCTGCATTATCGGTTTTCATATAATCGATTAAACTAACTTTTAAAGAAACGCTGCGACCATGAGGTTTAAGGTAAAACTCATAACGAAAGCGCATGCTGGTAGATAACTCAATATCTGTAAAAATCCAGCCTGTTTCAACCTCATTATGATACCAATGAGATTCAAAGACTTCAGTTTTACCTTTTAATTTTTCATCACTGATATTGGGAGAGCTAATTACTTCATAACCAACTTCATCAGACTTAAGTTGGCTAATCAGCGCATTTTTGATAAAAGTAAGTAAGTCTTTGTCTTCAAAAACTTTATCAAACCAAATAATAGATTCATCTGACTCTGCTACTACCCGAGAAGAAGCGGCAAGAGGTAAAACTAAAGACGGCGCTCTAATGTCCATCTGTTGACCAACAGGTCCTTGATGATTAATTTTATCAGAAATTAAAAATGCTTGCTGTTGTGCTGGTTTGTCTAAATTTTCAGGAACAATAAATTTTTTAGATTCTTGCTTTTTGGCATAATCAAAATTTCCCTGAGCAGTTTTGTTATTATTGCTACTACATGCTGACAACGCTAAACTAAGCACAGAAAAATAAAACCATTGACGACTCATTAAAACTCCTGAGAAAAACCCTTTAAAGGGTAAAATAGTGGGTAAATAAAATAATACACATTTGATGGTTCAAACTGCATTTGGTTCAATTACGCTTTCAAAAAAGCGCAAGTAGAAAACATTATAAGAACAGCATCATTAAATTAGCGCCCATGGTACTTGCCTGTTTTTGCAAACACAAGTGTATTATTCTATTTTGAGACGGTTATTTTTGTCTTTTAAATAAGCTATAATCCTTTTTTTTATTAACTAGGCGTTCCATGAGTATAATGTCTCAATATTTAGTGCTAACAGCTATGGGCTCTGACAGAACAGGTTGTGTTAGCGAACTAACTAAATTAGCAAGCGAGTGCGGCTGTAATATATTAGATAGCAGAATGGCAATATTCGGCTCAGAGTTTACCTTTATTATGTTACTTAATGGTGACAATCGTGCTATACACAAAATTGAAGCACGAATTCCTAAAGTTGCTCACAACTTAGACTTAATAACTATGATGAAGCGTACCTCAGGTCACAAATCCTATGATCTAGTTGAGCATTATCAGGCTCAATATACTGGTACGGATCAACCGGGTATTTTAAAAGCAATGACCGCATTTTTTGCGACACGTAAAATTGATATTTCATCATTAAAATCTGAGATTGACCCTAAAACCCATAATATGACGGCAGGTATTTCGTTTGCTCTTACGCAAAAAATCAGTATTGATGATATTGAAAATGATTTTCTTCAACTTTGTGAGCAATTTGGCGTACAAGGTTGTATTAAAGAGACTACACACAGCCTTGTTTAAACATCAAACAATACCCCAAGGATTTATATGAACACCTTAACTGTTGGCGATACAGCGCCACTATTTAAATTAAAAGATGAAAATGAACGCCTTATTGATTTAGCTGATTTTATTGGTAAAAAACAAGTGCTTGTTTATTTTTATCCTAAAGCAATGACCCCAGGTTGTACTATACAAGCACAAGGGCTTAGAGATAGTAAAAATCAACTAAACGCTTTAAATACTGTGGTTTTTGGCATTTCGCCTGATGAACCAAAACGGTTAGCCAAATTTTGTCAACGAGATGAATTGAACTTCACCCTACTTTCAGATGTTGATCACAAAGTTGCTGACGATTTTGGTGTTTGGGGGTTGAAGAAGTTTACCCCTGAATATTTTTCATGATAGAAAACCTTGATTTAAATTTATGATTAACTACCTTTGATACAGGGAATATATTAAAGGGGTAATAATCGTGAAGCAGAATCAAGAAAAATCCAATAATGATATTTACGAAGATTACCGTTTACTTTCAATAGCAGTTGACACATTAGCAAGTCTTAAAATTTCAGAGTGCGTTGATAACGATACTGGTGAAATTTCTCTTAACCCATATCTATCTCCATCAAACCTTCCCTCACGCCATAAGAAAACAGATATTATCATTGCACCAGATGGCAGTGTTGCTTATCCACAATCCCTTTACCTTGTTTCTAAATTAAGAGGTGAATCTGCTGTTAAAGATACTAAAAGTATTGCTAAAGCATTACTGATGTTTACTCGCTATTTAGACTCCACACATTACTCTCAATTTGACGAAGATGGTAACGAGATACCGCCTGAATACTTAACATATAAGACTCTGAGTAAGTATGAAGAAGAAGGTGCACCTTGGCGCTTTGCTGAATACCTTCTTGCGAACTGTCGTCATGCAAATTCCATTGGTGATGAAGGTTTAGCTCTTAGTACTGCTAGAACTTACATGGGGGCTGTCATTGGGTTTTATAAATGGATGCAAAAATACGGCTACATAAAAAATGATGAAAAACATGTAATGACTCACTTTACCGAGGTTGAGAGGTTTTATGGTGTTGATCAGCACGATATGCTTGCTCATACCAAATCAGGCATGATTCGAGAGTATGAAATGTCAAACATCATGAAAATGTTCCCAAAGGCAGAATCCCCCCCTACGTTTAAGAAGTTGAAACCGATGACCTTTGATCATCGTGAATTATTTGAGAAATATGTTGAGCAGTTACCTAAACCTTTTCCTCTGATGTTCAAGTTAATAGTTAGTTCGGGGCTTCGAATTGAAGAGGTAACTCATTTTCCTGCACATGATATTGGCAAAAGTGATTACAGCGGACTTGATGTTGTCCCCATTCACATAACAGTTACTAAAGGTGGCAAGCCTCGTACTGTCGAAATTCCAGTTGAACTCTATGAAGAGCTAGAGCAATACAAGGAAAGTAAACAACGTGAAATAAACCTAATTAAGAGAGATAAATTGATTGAGTCTGTTGAAGAACTTGATACTACTGACTATCTGTTTGTATCAAATAAAGGAAAGGCATATACAGAAAATACACTAGAAAAACATTTTTCCACTTTACGAAAACTAATCAAAGAAGTGGATGATAGTTGGTATTACCGAGTACATGATGGGCGTTCAACTTTTGCCACTCATTGGCTTTGGAAAGAGCACCAAAGCAGAGGTGTTGATTACAATTTTCTGATGGATGAATTAGCTGAACTCATGGGACATGCAAGCACAAGGACAACACAAAAGTACGTGATTTTCATGGACAAGCGAGACCATCAATTAAGTGTAGCAAAGCGCAAGAATAACAAGATTAACGGAGGCTGGTGATATGGCAAAAAGTCCAATAGCTAGAGGCTCAACAAAAGCCAAGCCCGTTAGAAATAATCAAAGTGTTGTTTCACTACATTTTACAATCCCTCATATGTATTTAATTGATAAAAAAATCAATAATTTTGATATTTCACACTTACTACATTTCGGTGTAGATAAAAAAAATAAAAAAATTAAAAGTCGTATCCCTTACATTAGAAGGTTTTGTGAAAAGGCTAAAAGTAGCGGTAACTCAATAATATCGGTTGCAAGTATTTATGATATTTTCAATCAGTATATCCTTTTTTGTGACTCAGTTGATGTCGAACCTTTTTCAGAGGCTGGCTATTTAAAGTATGCAGGAAACGATGGTCTATTAAGGGATCGTATCAAGGTTTATAATCCATCTAAAAAGTTATGGGAAAGAAAACATGGTGATGAACTTGGTATAAAAGAATCAACTGCTGCAACGACACTGTCATCGCTACGAACCGCTCTGTCATGGTGTGGTTTACCTATTGAGTTATGGAAAACTCAACACAGAGGGTTTTCTGGAGAAAATACCGCCATCAAAGGTTACTCTGATAATGAAGAACAGTTCCTAATTTCACGTTTAAGTGAGTTATTTTTCGCATTAGCTTCACAGCTAATAGCAGCCAAAGAAAATAACTTAACACTGCCTAATGGGTTACCCGTAACTATTATTCTAGGTGATTATCAAGAAATCATTACCATTCCAACCTCGCTAGAAGATAGTAATATAAGCCGTAAGGGCAAGAAAGGTACTTCTGTCAGATCAGGTGCAGCCTTTAACATGGCTATGGGTGCAGCGTACCATCTAATGTGTTTCTTCTCTTCTCTCAACGACAGTAATGTAAGATCTATCGCTCACCCAATCACAATCCACACCGATGAACGTGATAAAAGCCTACAGGTAGTAAGAGTATCGAGCTTTAAAACAAGAGCAAACAAGCAAGTAGATGCTGTTCTTACAAATGACATTGATGAGTCTACCTCTAACTTTAATGTTGATAAAAGGGATGGTGTGACTTTTATTAAAACACTAGAAAAATTATCGATACTTTATGGAGCTTCCAAAGAAGGATCAGAGTTGTTATTCACTTTAAACGACAAAGGTGAACTAAGTAAGACACTTAACTTGACAGCAATTAACAACCAATTAACTTCAACTCTAAACCTTGTATCGCCAAACCGTGCATCATGCTTACCTTGGTTTAGGGAGTTATTTTATTCCTATCGTAACCATCAATCGATAAAAATCACAAAAAGTTACAATGAATTTGGAAAAACTGTGGTGAAAAAAGTTATTGAACCAATAAACAGCAAAGCAAGAGAAACTTTTGTTTTAAGAAACTTAAGTTACTGTATTTTCTCATGTTACAGTAGCACCCCACTAAAAGGAATCCAGCTTCCCCTCACTTATTCAAAAAAAGATTCTGAGGGGTTCATCACCATCTCGTTCAAATATAGAAATGATGACGATGGTTGCATCACTATTCCAGCTGCGGATAAAAAACTGATCGAAGATATTGAACAGTTAGCAACTGAATTAGCTGATAAGCAACAGGTTAAAAAAAATATTAGACTATTATTCAACAAAGGAAGCTACAAAGAAGCTGCTAAAGATTGGAAAGGTATTAGTCCTATATCATCAAGTCTAATGACAAGGTGGTCAATTGAATCAAACGACTATTTCATTTCACTCCAATCTTCGCGATGGAGAGAAATGACTAGCTCACAAGAGTATGATGAAAGCAATATTGGAATAGTTCAGAGCGTTCTTCAAAATGCACTTAACACCATCAACAAGCATTACTCAAATGGCGACCCTAGACTCAATCAAGTTATTCTCTCGCAAGGTATACAGGTTCTTGAGCAGTTGGCAGAAGGCCGTTCTTTAGATGAAGCCAAAGAGTATGTTGAGGACAAATATGCAATTCCGATGCTGGCACATGACGAATGGTTACAAAAGAAAAAAGAGAATAAAGCTAAAACAAATCCAAACGGTATAACATGTAACGGACAACAAAATATTGAAAGCTGTAAAAACTCTCAACGCGAAACGAATAAAGCAATGGGAGTAAAGTTACCCTGTGCTGAGTATGATATGTGTTACAAGTGCAAGTCAGCCAAAGCGGTTGACGACGTTCAAGCAGTATACAAGCTCATATCTTTTATTGATGCTCTGAAAGAAATTTTAGACCAATTTCCAGATGCAAAGAAAGAAGTTTTCGAGAAAATTGACGCTTATGAGTACACCTTAGATGGAGCAAGCAATAGCGTTTACGAAGAAGCTATTAATTTATTTAACAAAAATGGGCGTCACCCCAGAGTCTCAATCAACCACGCCATTTTGTCTATATAGTTACTAAGGAGATTAGCATGATAAAAATAACTGATCTTGACCACTTTGAATCAATCAAAAAAGCACAAAACAATGTTGGGGCAAATAGTAATTATCTAAATGATGTATTAAAGCCTGCTATAGAACGTGGTAACTGGAATGAGTTAGAAAATCTTGATATTGGATTTACCGTGACAGGTGAGTCATTAGGTAAGATTGGTGATAATGACGCTTGGAAAAAACTTCAACTATTCTTTGAGCCAAATGCCTCAGAAACAACGACTATAGATTTCACCCTAAAAGGAAGTGTGATTGAGCGTACCCTCAGAAACCAGTTAAAAGCACTGGCGCTAAAAATGATGTGGTTGTCTCAACATAATTACTCATTATGTAGTATTTTTAATACTGTTAACAGTTTGAAAAAAATAATCCCTCTTTTGTTAAATGATGGTTGCAACAGTTTTGAGTACCTTAACTTCGACCGTATAGAGTCATGGGTGTTAACAGGAACTCCAGATATAGACTTTGAAAGAGCATCTACTTACAATGGATTAAATAAGCTCTTTACAGAGGCAAAAGCTTTACCTTTTAGAGTTGCACTCAAGAAACTATTAAACGCTAAAGATTTTGGTTTAGTACTTAAGGAGTCAGTGCAGTACAACGTTATCCCTCAACGCTTATATTCCCTCGCTTTAAATAAGTCCGAAGAGCTGATTAATGAAATTTACCCACTACGAAATAGTATTGGAAAACTATCACATTACACAACTACTTATTTTGATAAGTTATATCGAGGATATGCAGAATACCTAATTTGTGACGAATCAAAAATGCTAAACGGCAAAATCAAATGGCTTTTAAGAACAGGAAAGAAAAGCGAAAAGAAAAAATCCATTGCATTTAAAGAAGCATTTCTAGCTATAAAATCGCCAATTAAAAACGAAATTGTTGAACTATTAAAATCCCATAGACCTGAGATTCACTCTGATTATACTTATAAATTCCACCCTGATTTGATTTTGAAAATTGGCGGTAGAGCGATAACAAGTTTGAAGGACGCTATTTCACTCTTTGTCGAGCTTAATGGAGGCTGTTTATGGAGTTTAATGTCTCGAACAGGTATGCGTGCAGATGAAGTTTACCACCTTCACACAGCAAAAGGGTTCACATCTGAAGTCATATCAAAGCAAACCATATATATTATTCATGCTGATCTATCCAAGACGGTAAAAGGTTATCAGTCTAAACAAGATGAATTTGTAACAACTGAAGTAGGTAAAAAGGCTTATGAAATACTTCAAGCGTTACATGAGCCATTAAAAAAAATTCACCCAGAAAGCAAAAACTTCTTCCACAAAATCAAAGGAGATTTTAGTGCCATTACTAAAACTAGTTTACCTAAACAAGCTAGAGCTTGGTTTGAAAGTGCAATGGATGAAGAACTAGCACTCACTAACGAAGATATCATTGATTTAAAAATTTCAGACCCTAACCGTAGCTTCAATGTTGATGAAGATTATTATTTCACAGGGCATCAGCTTCGCCGCTCTTTTGCATACTACCTTATCGGGTATGAACTGCTATCATTCCCTCAATTAAAGCAGCAATTTAGTCACATATCCCTAGCAATGACAAGACATTACGCCAAAAATGCTACTAAATTCCAAAAGCTAAGAAAGAAAAAACAAAATCTTATTTATACCATTGATAATGAAAGGGTTGACCAAAAAGCACAGGTTTACCTAACTATCTACAAAAAGCTTGCGAATAAGGAACGAGTAGCTGGTGGTAAAGGCAAAGAGTTCGCCAAAAATATGATGAAAGCAGAACACAACCTCTTTAAGGATAAAGTGGATAATGACATGCTTTCTCTAAACTACTGGAAAAAGCAGATACGTGACCAGAAGCGTCACATTCATGCGGTAGCTCCCGGAGTTTATTGCACATCTACAGGTTGTAGCTTGCGAACCCAGGTCAATCTCATGGAATGTGTTGACTGTAAGAATGATTATATTGTTGATGCTGTTTTCGCAGAAGCAAAACGCAAGGAGGCCGAAATTAATATGTTGTGGGATATTGAACATGATGAACTATCCCCTCAAACAGCATCAGAGTCTTACATTAAGATCACAGCAGCAGAACGTATAATGAATGATTTAGGTATTGAATATGAGCCTGTGGTGCTGCCAAAACCAGTACAAGAACTGCTTATCCCATATATAGGAGTAACAGTATGAAGCAAGCAACAAGAAAGAAGTTCCTAGATGCGTTGGAACGATTGATTAAAGGTGAACCTGACAATCGAGAATTAAGATTAAAAGCTAAGGCTGGAAAGCTAAAAATCAATGACAGCACGGTGGAGCAAGAAGCCGGACTATCGGTAGGTTCTCTTCGTAACCATGAAGATATAAAGACCATGGTGAAGAATAAATCACTCTATAATCGTGTTGATGAGAGTGAATCAGCTCAATGCCCTATTGAGCTTTTACAGGAAGAAATAAAAACAATTAAAAGAGAGAGAACACAAGCAAATAAAAAGAAAGCTGAGTATCATAAATTATCAAAGAGCCACCAAACAGCCCTTGCTGCTCAAGCCTCAAATCATATTAAAATGGTACAAGAGTTAATGGAAATTATTCCAGTTTATGAAAGAGAAAGGGCTATGGATAAAATTGTGAGAACGCGACCAGACAATGTTATTGACGGTAAATTTAGATAAAAGTCATCCAACCTAGTGTTTACACTGGACAAGATTTTTAACACCTAAAGTAGCCGTCATTAGCATATTATAAATAGAACGGTGATAAATCACCGTAAATGCAAACATTGAAATAAGGACAAGTATTATGACAATCGAAGTTGGACAAACTGCACCCGATTTTACCCTAAATGACCAAGACAATAACCCAGTTACGCTCTCTGAGCTGCAAGGAAATAAAGTTCTCATTTATTTTTACCCAAGAGCCTCAACTCCTGGTTGTACAACGCAAGCTTGTGCATTAAGAGATTCTAAAGCAGAACTTGATGCGTTAAACGTAGTTGTATTAGGCATAAGTCCTGACACTCCTAAAAAATTAACCAACTTTATTAATAAGCAAGAATTAAACTTCACGTTATTAGCAGATGAAGACCATGCAACTTGTGAAGCCTACAATGTTTGGCAGTTAAAAAAGTTCATGGGCCGTGAAAATATGGGTGTTGTTAGAACATCTTTTCTGATCGATGAACAAGGTAATATTGAGCATGTGTTTAACAAGTTTAAAACAAAAGACCACCATGAAGTGGTTATCGATTATATAAAAAGCAGTAGCTAATTTCATCGCTACCTCAAAGTGGCCAATAATACTGGCCACAGTTCTTGCTTTAATTTAAGGACTACTTTTATGAGTGCTCTAAGAATAGCTCGGATACTTCTACTTCAAGTGCTAAGGCTAAACTCTGTACTTCGATATCAGTTATCCTTCTCACATTTGATTCTATTTTAGCTACAGTACCTCTGCTAATTTCCCAATTGATTAGATTACATTTTGCTGCGAACTGTTCTTGAGTCAACCCTTTCCGTTCACGAATAACTCTCACGTTTTTTCCAATAATATTCATAACATCACTTGCTCCGATTTCAGAACTTGATTGTCACAAATAAAAAGCCTAAAATTGCTCCGCAAACGGAGCACCTTGCTTTTAAGTGAATATAATCAGACTAAAAGTCTTTATATTGCTTCTAACCATTACCTCTCTGTAGTCATTATTGTTAAAGCAACTTAGGATTTTTTTTGAAATTAGATATTTTTGTGGCTCAAATTATTACAGCGCCAAATGTTGATCATTTCACAACAAGTGATGTCCGATCAGCATATATAGCATTAAAAAATGATCCATCTATTGATCCTATTGTGATTCGGCGGAAGGTTTACGCTGAATTATTAAAATTAGAAAAAAAAGGATGGCTTAAAAAGTTAATATCTAACAAAAAAGGCTTAACGCGTTTTAGTAAAACAAAACTATTTGATCCAAATAAACTACCTATAGAGACAACAAATAAAACTTCAAAAATTGACCTCGGTGAAAGCGATAAACAACAGCATCTAATTACGAAGTTAAATCATTACAAAGCTGAGTTATTGCTAAACATTGGTGAGGCTGAAGCTTATAAAGAACTTTACACTGAATTCCCAGAATTAATCGATGAAATACAGTCTAAATATAATAAAGCTAGAGATGATAATACGAAAATATTAGGAAAAATCAGGGCAATTGAAGGCTTACTACAGCAAGAGAAAACATGAAACTAAGACAATGGCAAGATGAGTGTATGAATTTAGCTTTAAGTCAATACTTAAATGGCAACAACCATTTTTTAGCACTAGCGACACCTGGAGCAGGTAAAACATTAATGGCATCTGAATTGGCTGATCAGTTATTAAAAAATAACATGGTCGATTTAATTATTTGTTTTTCACCTTCTTCCATTGTTTCTCAAGATTTCAGTCAAAGTTTACAGTTGAGAATTAATGAACGATTCGATGGTTTACTAGGGGCTAAAGGACATTCTCTTACCTACCAAAATTTACAGCATCTCGATGAGAATTTTTGGCAGTTATTCCATAGGTATCGAGTATTCGTAATCTTTGATGAAATTCACCATTGTGCTGGCTCTAGTATTGATAATGCCAATGCATGGGGAGAGCAGATAATACTAAACATTCAAGATAAAGCGAAATATACATTGGCGTTAACAGGAACACCTTGGCGCTCTGACGCTGCTCCTATCGTACTTTCAAACTATATGCATCCGAGCAACAAAATATCATGTGATTACGTTTATGGGCTTGCTGAAGCGATTCAAGATGATGTTTGCCGTGTACCGCAGATTATTGCTGTTGATAACAATAATATTTCAGTTGTTGATGACGATGAAACTAAAACGTTTACTAGCTTTAAGTGTTTATTATCACAATCAATCATTCCGTATCAGGAGATCATTGAAAATGAAAAAGTTATTAAATACGTGATCTCGTCGGCACATGAAAAATTAAACAACATAAGATTGGTAAACGCTGACGCTGCGGGGTTAATTGTTGCGTCATCTGTTGAGCATGCAAGACAGATTACAACGTTGATGAAAGCCCACTTTAACGAGGATGCCGTTGTTGTTACTTACCGAGAAAATGAGCCTACCAATATAATTCAACAGTTTAGACATGCAGAAACTAAATGGATCATTTCCGTCGGGATGATCAGCGAGGGAACTAATATTCCTCGGTTACAGCTATGTTGCCACCTGACCAACATCAAAACAGAAATGCACTTCAGACAGATTTTAGGTCGAATACTTAGGATGACGGATTCAAGGAATCAAGAAGCTGTTATGTACATGCCTGCTGAGCCTAAGCTTTTGGAATATGCTTATCGAGTTAAGCAAGATGTGCCTTTTGAAGCTGATGTTGTGAAGTTTGAAAAGGTGGAAGCTAGTGTTGATGGTGTTGATGGTGTTGATGGTGAAGTTTCAGGCACGGTTATATTCGACAAAGCTTTAAACGTTAACTCTAAAGAGAAATTGACACTTAGTGGATTTGATACTGTCATTGATCAGCAAGCCTTTGAAGAAACTGGTGACATTGCTGAAGATCATTTTTTAGCAAGCTCATATGAAAAAGTCGTTAATATTTTTGGCCGATTTCAGCAAGAGTCTATTGCTTTGGGGCTGAGTGAGTTGAGGTGATTATGATGCATGTTAAAAACTAGAGGTTTGAATGAAACTATATGAAGCAATTATATTAACGGTACCGGTTAAAATTTTGAATGTGATCATTTCCGTTATTCCTGCATATTTTCTTTGGAATTGGATCATACCAGATATTTTTCCATTGCCAGAAATTGGTCTTCTACAAATAACGGGGTTAATTATTTTAATTCAATGCATTATCAGTCGAGGCATTATTTCTGTAAACACTGAAGGTGTTTGAAACTAAGTAGGCAGCTTAATAAAAGTTAAAAGGTAATTTAATTGAGGTAATTATGCTTACTGTTGAGAATTTCAAGGAACGGTTAAAGCGGTCTAATCGTTCAGATTGGCTACATGTAGCGATTGAAGTTAACAATGCAAACCAATTTTATATTGTTGGCAATGGCGGTATGGGAAATACGATTAGTATGCCTATTGAAAGATATTTACCTGAAATTAAGGAATGGGTAATTAGGCAGATTAACTCTGGTGAATTAATTAAAGATGAAAAGAAAAGCCTTCTGCTCGATAGGAATATCTTGGTTCATTATTTATCTCTACCCCAATCTGCCAAGGAGTAAATATGAAAAAATATAAAACCGTTATACAACAGGAAGTAGCTGAATTAATTTGTGATGGTTGTGGCCTTGATGCGCATGCCAATGAAGGATACGAATTCAGCGAATTTATCTCGATTGAACATAAGTGTGGTTACGGAGCAATTCATGGTGATGGACAGCAACTATCAGTAGATTTATGTCAGCACTGCTTTGCCGGTATGTGCGGTGATACGCTAAGAACAGTTGACCCTTTAGATGAAAAAATTTCTAGCTCCAATGTAGATAAGTTAGAGTATCAAAATATTTTTCAGGTTATTACAAGGTCAAAACATGAAGCTAATGAGCTAAAGCAAGGTAGTGATAATAGAATTTCTGCTCGTGATATATTATCAGCCAATCAAATATCTAGCCCAAAAGAACTCCAAGCAGCCCTGAAACGTGTAGAAGAACTTTGGGATGCACAGTACCAATCAGCCGAAGGTAATGAGCTTCATCAACTTGCCGATCTAATTTATGCCTATGAGAAAAAAGATTGGAAAAGTTATTTTGAAGAAGGCCCATTAGCTGATGATGATTTTATGCCTGGCAGGTTAAATTTCAAATCAAAGTTCACTTGTGACGAAGATAAAACTGCCAGAGGAATGTTATCAAGCATACCTACCAATACTGAAGTGGATGATGAGACATCAAGAGATTCTGTATTGGCTGATAACAACGTTAATAATACTAAACACCACCTGTTAGAAAGTATTACCAATATACAAGCCAAACACCCTGAATTAAGGCTGGGACAGTTATTAATAAACGCTATTAACTTACGACAACCATGCCCTGAACTTTTTCATATTCAAGATGATATATTGGCAGAAAAAATCAACCAATTCTCAGGGCGCTAAACAGCTAATCATTACGATTTTAATAAGAAAATATAGTAACAATTATGAAAAAAACACTCCGAAAAAATAAAGCTTATTACACTCGGATTTATCGTCTTGCTAAGGCTTGTGATATGAGTTTTGATTTTGCTCTACAAATAGTAAAGCTACGAGCAGATGATAAACGATTAACACGAAAGAAAAAGTCCTATGGCAGTTTTATGAATTGGAATACTGCGTCTATGGATACCTTAGGTCTTATGGTTTGTGAATGTTCAAAAAAAGACGGTGAAACTATCAAAATACGAGTATTCATGACTAAAGAAGAATTGCCTGTCGATAAACAGGGGGTATGGCAAAAAAGTACCGTACATTAAACTCTCACACTATTACAGTCGTTCACCATGGAATTTCTGACGCTAAGGAAAAGTTAGTTATTGGTTGTTTTCAGATCAACTGAGCTCAGCTCTAATAGAAAGCATATAGAATATATACTCTATGGCGCTAATGAGATGGTCCGCCTCCCCTAAACTACACTTAGGTGCAGACTATTAAATGAGGAGAATCATCATGTCTACTATTAACATTCTTGGAATTGATATAGGTAAATTTACCTTTCACCTTGTTGGCCATGACTTATCTGGTAGAGAAGTTTATCGTAAAAAGTTTAGTCGTCCAAAACTGATTCAAGCACTTTCTACTTTAGAGATAACAACTATTGCAATGGAAGCCTGTAGTGGCTGTCATTGGTTAGCAAGAAAATGTCAAGAATTGGGGCATAAAGTAAAACTCATTCCTCCGCAATACGTTAAACCTTATGTAAAGACAAATAAAAATGATTTCATTGATGCTGATGCTATCGCAGAAGCCGCTGCTCGACCTACTATGCGTTTTGTGAGTGTAAAAACTGAATCATCTCAGGTTATCTCCGTGATTCAACGCATACGTTCAAGCTATGTAAAAGATAGAACGGCTTGCATGTCTAGAATTGGAGCCACCTTATTAGAATTTGGAATGAGCTTTCCTAAATCTCACGCTAAAATGAAAGTATTATTCCAATGGCTAGCTGAGCATGGCGAGCCAATACCACCGATGCTCCTTTTAGAGTTGAGAGACCACCATGAATACTACTTGAAACTTAATCAATTGATTTTGGCTCAAGAGAAAAAACTCAAAGAAATAGTTGATAATGATGGACAAGCTCAACTACTCAAAACCATCCCAGGGGTAGGAATCCTGACCGCTAGTCGATGTTTATCAGATATAAGTAGTGCTACTGATTTTAAAAATGGACGGAATTTTGCGGCTTGGTTAGGCCTAGTTCCACGCCAATATTCAACTGGAGGTAAGCCAACATTGCTCGGCATAAGCAAACGAGGAAATAAAGGCTTACGAGAACTATTCATTCACGGTGCAAGAGCTGTTCTTGTTAGGCCAGAAAAAGCAGTAGCTGTTTTTGGCAATTGGATATTAGAATTACTATCGAGAAAACATTTTAACGTTGTGGTGATCGCGTTAGCTAATAAACTAGCACGTATCGCCTGGTCGGTACTTTCAACCAAACAAGCATTCGAAGTTAGAGTGCAAGCCTGATTTGCAAATGATGATAAAGATGACACAACGGTTAGACCACTGGATTGAAGACCTGTGGGGCGTTACAGCAACATAATTAAGTGTGCTTACTCGCTTTTGAGGACAATCTAGCGCGGATCTCATCGTGGAGCTGGGCCTAATATATTGGTAACCAACAAAGACTCCGAATACATTAGCGCAAACCAACTACGTTATCGATATTATTACTTGCAATATTGAGGCGGACCATACATAACGCCCCCAGAACGAGATACAGTTGCAATTTTTTTAGCCATTATTCAAACGGTAATTTGTTTATTACTCTTCTTAGGTAACTGCCTATCAATTAAAGTCTGGGAAGTCCATTATATAATAACGCTGGAATGTGATACCAATTAACCTTGTCTCGTCGTAACAAAGCAAAACTTGATTTAATAATTTCATAGAAATAGCAATTTGTTAGTATACAGTGTCTAACATAATTATTGAAAACAAGGACTATAAGAAGCAAATATTTTAGAGACGAAGATTATTTATTATATTCACTTACATTTTCACCATGGACAGTTTTAAATGTTCTACGAAAAGCTGACTCTGATTTGTACCCTAAGTTCTCCATGAACTCTGGCGTTATCTTTTCCCCCTCTCTAAGTTTCATCGCAGCCAAATTC
>Ga0316205_10002912_pt1 | contig 16869 bp, 13 predicted proteins | sample 3monthpyrite_MG_FD_204941 | JGI IMG/M metagenome (GOLD analysis project Ga0316205, IMG submission 204941) | Microbial mat bacterial communities from mineral coupon in-situ incubated in ocean water Damariscotta River, Maine, United States -... | ecosystem: Environmental > Aquatic > Marine >... | reverse complement strand
CGGTGGTCGCCGTATCATTTCGAGAGGGTCGCCATTCCCATCGATCGGGCCCAGGCGGACCGAATCCTCCTTCGGCGAGCTCGCGCGCGGGATGGACACGGAAACCCGCCGCGCCGAGTAGCCGTTTGAAACTGTCGGGAACAAGCCCGGTCGAGATAGCCAGCGAGGGATCGATGAAGAAGCGCCTTTTGCCCGATTTCGCGCGCGCCTCATGCGCCGATTTGAGAATCTTCTCGGCAACATCGATACGAATGGCCTGTTTTCCCGCAGGCCGATAACCCGAGGGCAGCTTCCCCGAACCATCGATCACCGGGATCATTGCTTCATTGAGCGGTCGCTTGTCGACGCCCATGGCATTGAGCAATAGGCGCGGCGCCGGCTTGAGCAAGGCTGGCGAAAAGATGTCGAACGCTCCAAATGTGACGCCAAGCCGCCGTAAGAAGGGTCTCATTTCTTTGGGTAAATGTTCAATGCCTGCTTTTTCCCGGCTGATATAGCCGTGGCCAGAGATCAGCGTCAGCAACATGGCGCGCGCCTGAGAGCCGGCAGCATCATTATGCGTTGCGGCCTCCATCTTACCGAGCGGGGCGATCGGCTCGAGCTGTTTGAGCAACCAAGCATCGAGCGCATCAAGCAATATCTTGCGATCGGTTTCAGCCAATAGGTTCAGGTCGCTGCCAAGCACTGCTTTGGCTTGCGCAGGATTGGTTCCAACCTCAATTTTCGCGATCGCCGCGCCATTCCATTGGATTGACCCCTTCTCGATCTCGAGTGCGGCCAAACCTTCGGCCGCTAGGCCTCGCGCCCTTTTGCCGAGAATGCCGGGCAACGCCTTCTCTGCGGCCGATAGCAACATCTTGCGGTCAGTGTGATTGGCGAGGGGATCAACCACGAAGCGAAAACCCTCAACGGTGCCGATTGGTTCATCTTCGACGCACAGCACCCCGTCTTCATTCAGCAATACCGGCAATATCGCAGAATCCTGTCCCAGGCTCTTCATGAGAATTGCAGTCCTTCTATTCACAAATCGTTCGGTCAGCCGCGCATGAAGCGCATCGGAGAGTTTAGCTTCGACGCCTCGGGCACGGCTAGCCATTTCGTCTCGGGCCAGCACCCAGTCTGGCCGCTGACAGATATAGGCCCAGCTGCGGATCGCCGCGATACGGCCCTGCAGCGTATGGATGTCCCCCTGCATATTGTCGAGTTCGGCAATTCGGGCGGCAACGAAATCCGCGCCGATGTAGTCGCTACGCAGGTCTTGCCAAAGCCGTGCGACAAAGCGCGAATGGGTCTCCGCGCCAAGCTGGCGGAAGTCGGGAAGCGAACAAACCTCCCAGAATCTGCGCACTTGCGCTGATCCCTTGACGTCAGCGGCGAGTGGTTCTTCGGCGAGGCGCTTGAGCACTGCGAGGTCAATCGTCTCGGGCATCACTTGCAGCTCGGGCTCGAAGGGAGTGCGTTCAAGGTCTGCGATCAATGTGGCGATGTTTGCAAACCGCGGGTCGGAATCGCGCCAGAACAATTTGGTCAAAGGAGCGAATTTGTGTTCTTCAACCGCATATATCTCTTCTTCGGAGAACTCGGCGGCCTCGATGCCTTTGCTCCCGGCCCCTGAAAGCGTTCCGAAGGTGCCATCGCGTTGATGGCGACCGGCGCGGCCGGCGATCTGCGCCATCTCCGCCGGGCGCAGCCTGCGCATTCGCATTCCGTCGAACTTTTTGAGCGATGCAAATGCCACATGGTTGATATCGAGATTGAGCCCCATTCCGATTGCATCGGTCGCGACAATGTAATCCACTTCGCCCGATTGGAATAGCTCTACCTGGCGGTTGCGCGTTTCGGGGCTCAGCGCGCCCATCACAACCGCTGATCCTCCGCGAAAACGGCGGAGCATCTCTGCAACCGCGTAGACCTGCTCGGCGGAGAAAGCGACGATGGCGCTGCGCGGAGGCAGCCGGGACAGTTTCCGCGGTCCGATGTGGGTGAGGGTGGAGAAGCGAGGCCGCTCGGTGATTTCGGCGCCGGGAACCAGCGCTTTGACCAACGGTTCGAGCGTTGCCGCGCCGAGCAGCATCGTTTCTTCGCGCCCTCGTGTGTGCAACAGATGATCGGTGAAGATATGTCCGCGTTCACGGTTGGCCCCGAGCTGCGCTTCATCAAGCGCGACAAATGCCGGCTGACCATTGAGCGACCCAGAACTCGGCCCGTTTCTTGGCATCGCTTCGGCCGTGCAGCAGAAATAGCGGGCATTGGGCGGCTCTATCCGCTCCTCACCCGTGATCAGGGCAACCTGTTTCTCGCCTTTGATGGCAACGACCCGGTCATAGACCTCACGCGCCAACAAGCGCAGCGGGAATCCCATAGCGCCGCTCGAATGCGCGCACATACGTTCGATCGCGAGGTGCGTTTTGCCCGTATTGGTTGGGCCGAGCACCGCCTTTATCGTCGATTGGTCGGATTGCCGGAGATTCACAGGACCGATGTGGCATCGGCTCTACGCTCCCGCAACCGGCTATCGCCCTCGGTCAACAGCCTATCCTGTCCACGAGTCACCCCGTCGCAGCTTAAATCGGTGTTAACTTTAAATCGGCAGAGAAGTCTGTAACGGAAGCGATAGGGATCGGGCCGCATGTTTTCCTGCCGCGATCCCCGGAGGAGAGTGGGTTGTTCAAACCACAGGACAGCGATGAAGGTGAAAGGGCGACAGGTCGGCCCGACCAAGATGATTCATCTTGGCGCACCGTTGCATTGTCCCACTCGCAGATCCTCGAAGACGATCGCCCTCAGGTAATCCAGCGCGCCAGCGGGGTCGCGGAGAAATTTGACGAATGGCGCTTCGATGCGTCCGAGAAGCTCGGCAAGCTCGATCTGGCGCCAAATCTGGCGGAAGCAATCGGCAGCCGGCGCTGGTTCCGCGGCGTAGGTACGATGATTGGCCTGTCGGCGGTGGCGCTGGCTTTATGGCCCGATTTTTCTCCTCTCGAAGCTGCTCCAGCAATGGAAGTTGACCAAAGCAGCCGCGATCAATTCCGCAGCCAGATGATCATGCCGCTTGCTTTGGGCTCTGATACCGGCCGCCGAATGAGCGCGACGCAATCGGTTGTTGCGCTGGAAAGTGCGCCCGAACGACCGCAAGTGGATCTGCTTGCAACGCTATCGAGCGGCGACAGTTTTGAACGGATGCTGCAACGCGCCGGTGTCGGTGCAGGCGATGCAGATCGGGTGGCCGACCTAATCGAACGATCAATCGAGCTCAGCGATGTCGAGCCGGGCACGCAGGTCGACATCACACTCGGCCGGCGACCTGCCCCGGGTGAAGCGCGACCTCTTGACGCCATCAATTTTCGCGCGCGGTTTGATCTCGCGCTGCAGATCGAACGGATTGACGGGAATCTCGCACTCAAGCGCATACCAATCATAGTCGACGACACGCCTCTGCGTGTCCGCGGAACCGTAGGCAGCAGCCTCTATCGCTCCGCCCGGGCGGCTGGCGCACCGGCAAGCGCGGTCCAGCAATATCTTTCGACGCTTGGCGATTACGTCGATCTGAACCGGTCGGTGAGCGCAAATGACACATTTGATATTATCGTCGCGCACCGCCGCGCCGAAACCGGCGAAAGGCAGGCGGGTAAACTGCTCTATGCCGGAATCGATCGCGCCGGGAAGCCCAAGACACAGCTGATGCGTTGGGGCAAGGATGGACGCTTTTACGAGGCATCGGGAGTTGGCGAGCAGCGAAGTGGATTGCTGCAACCGGTCCCCGGACGAATTACCTCGCGATACGGAATGCGTCGCCATCCAATTCTCGGCTACCGCCGGATGCATGCGGGTCTCGATTTCCGCGCTTCGCGGGGTACGCCGATCGTCGCAGTCACCGACGGCCAAGTTTCGGGCGCCGGAAGAATGGGCGGATGCGGCAATGCTGTACGGCTCAAGCACTCGGGCAACCTTTCGACGCGCTATTGCCATATGAGCCGCGTGGCGGTTCGCCGCGGGCAATCTGTCCGGCGCGGTCAGGTGATTGGCTATGTCGGCTCAACCGGTCTCTCAACCGGTCCGCATCTCCATTACGAGATGTATCGCGGCGGACGAGCGGTGAACCCCGCGTCGGTCCGCTTTGTCACGCGCGCGCAGCTATCGGGCGCACAGCTGCGAGAGTTCCGCTCAGCCCTGGCCAAGCTCAAAACCGTAGAGGCAGGCAAGGCGCTTGCCGATCTCAAACCGGAATCATCTGCGCTTACCGAAGAACCAGAGCGCGAAATCGACAAGCTGGAACGACCCAAGAAAGTTGGCTGACGCAAAAGGCTTATTGCAATTGAACCGCCGGGAAATATCCGGCACATGGCTTGGCCATGACCGGTCTTTATCCCGACACCCGCCTTCGCCGCACTCGCGCTTCCGGCTGGAGCCGTGCGCTTCACCGCGAAACGCTGCTTACACCGGCAGATTTGATCTGGCCGCTTTTCGTAACCGAAGGCAGCGGCGTGGAAGAGCCCATTGCTTCGCTGCCGGGCGTTTCACGGTGGTCGGTCGATGGGATCGTTGATCGAGCTAAGGAAGCGGTTGATCTGGGCATTCCCTGCATCGCACTGTTTCCCAACACCCAGCCAGACCGCCGTTCGGACGATGGCGCGGAAGCATTGAACCCTGACAATCTGATGTGCCGCGCAATCCGCGCAATCCGCGATTCTTGCGGCAATGGCATTGGCATTCTGACCGATGTCGCTCTCGATCCATATACCGCTCACGGGCAGGATGGATTGCTCGATGACACGGGCTATGTGACCAATGACGATACGGTCGAAATTTTGGTCGGCCAGGCGCTAAATCAAGCTCAGGCAGGGGCCGACATCATTGCCCCTTCAGACATGATGGACGGACGCATTGGAGCAATTCGTTCCGCGCTCGAGGCTGATGCTCATTTCAATGTGCAGATCATGTCATACGCGGCCAAATATGCTTCGGCCTTCTATGGTCCATTCCGCGATGCGGTTGGTTCGGGCGGACTGCTCAAGGGCGATAAGAAGAGCTACCAAATGGACCCCGCCAATGGTGAAGAGGCTTTGCGCGAAGTGGCGCTCGATCTGTCCGAGGGCGCGGATAGTGTGATGGTCAAGCCGGGCCTTCCCTATCTCGACATCGTTCGCCGGGTGAAGGAACGGTTCGAAGTGCCGACCTTCGCATATCAAGTGAGCGGCGAATATGCGATGATCGAAGCTGCTGCGGCAGCGGGGGCGGGTGATCGCGATGCGCTGGTGCTTGAAACGCTGATGAGCTTCAAGCGTGCGGGTTGCACCGGAGTTCTGACCTATCACGCAGCGCATGCGGCGAAACTTTTGAATGGGTGATCTGGTCCTTGAGGCCGACCGGTTGGTACTGCGCCGAGTGGATGAGGGCGATGCAGAGCTGCAATTTCGCCTGCTCAACACAGCTGCCGTCATGGTGCATCTTGGCGGCGTGAAAGAATTGCACGAGATTGAGGCGAAACACGCCAAGAGCATGGCGAGCTTCGCGCGCGAAGGCTTCGGCTTCATGATGATGATCGAGAAAGCGACTGGCGAGATGGTCGGCCATGCCGGACTCAAGCGCGTCGACAACCCCTGCGCCCCCAATCAGGGCGATATGGAGATCGGCTGGCTCATTCGGGAAGATCGTTGGCGGCGCGGCTATGCGATGGAGGCGGCTGTGGCCATTCGAGATCTGGCCTTTTTGAGCCATGATGCGCCATTGCTTGTCGCGCTAACCTCGGAGGCCAACGCGGGCAGCTGGCGAATTATGGAGAAGCTCGGCATGCGCCGCCGCAAAGATCTCGATTTTCACGATCCGAGCTTCTCGCCTCAAGACAATCCGACTATCCAGCACAGCATAGACCGCGAAGAATGGCAGGGGCTGCGCTGATGGCAGGGGCTGCGCTGATGGCAGGGTTCCGGCACGAAACCGAGCGGCTGGTTCTGCGCGATTGGCGCGATGGGGATTGGGCGCAATTTTTTAGGCACACCAACACCGAGACTGTCATGCGCTGGCTTGGCGGGGTGCTCGATCCGGCCAAACAGCAATGGATGCGCGAGCGGCTCGAGGGTTACCAGCGCGATCACGGGTTCACCTTCTGGGTGCTCGAGCGGAAGCCTGATGGCGGTTATCTTTCGGGCGACATCATCGGTTTTTGCGGGCTGAAGCTCTCCAACCAAGAGGGCGGGCCAATGGGCGAGCATGAAGTGGGCTGGCGCTTGCGCGAAGATGCTTGGGGGCATGGCTATGCGCGCGAGGCGGCGGAGGCTTCGCTTGCCGCGGGGTTCGAACGCTTTGCAGCGCCGCACATCCTGGCCTTGACGGTAGAGGGTAATGCCGCAAGCTGGGGCCTGATGAAGCGCATTGGCATGAGACGACGAAAGGATCTCGATTTCGAGAACCACGATTTCGGCGCTGAAACGGTGATTGTCTACTCCATCTCGCGCGAAGAATGGGAGCAAAACAAATGACACATGGGATCGAGCGCCCCGGCGTAAAGATCATCTCCATCCACGGGAAAACGCCCAAGATCCACGAAAGTGCGTTCATCGCGCCGGGTTCGGTCATCATTGGCGATGTTGAAATCGGCGCTGAGTCTTCGGTTTGGTACAATTGCGTTGCGCGCGCGGATGTATTCACCATCCGTATTGGCGAGCGGACCAACATTCAGGACGGCAGCGTGCTCCATTGCGACCCGCCCAATCCGGGCGATGAAAATGGCAGCCCTTTGGTTATCGGCGATGATGTTCTGATCGGCCATATGGCGATGGTCCACGGCTGCACCATTCACGATCGCGGCTTTGTCGGCCTTGGCGCGATTGCGATGAACAAATCGGTGATTGGCTCGGATGCCATGCTAGCGGCAGGTGCTATGCTCACAGAGGGCAAAATTATGGAAGAACGCTCGCTTTGGGCCGGCCGACCAGCCAAACCGCTAAAGGGACTTTCCGATGCGGCCGTTGCCGGAATGCGGATGGGGGTTATGCATTATACCGAGAATGCCAAGCACCATGCCGCAGCCATTGCCGCGATGGATGATGATTTGACTTAGGATGTTGCGCGGCGCGACTTACCGCTGAAATTCGATTAGTCGCCGGGCATCTTGGTTGCATATTTGAACATATGCGGCACGTAGTCGGCTTTACCCAATTCGACACCTTCGTGGCGCAGGATTGCATAGGCTGTGGTCAGGTGGAAATAGAAGTTGGGCATCGCCCAGTCTCGAACATATTCCGCGAGGGTCATGGTGAATTGCATACCATTGGGCAGATCCATGACCGTTTTGCTGTCAGCTTCATTCATCTCCGACTGCTCTATCTCGCCGAGATAGGCGTCCATTTTGGCGAGATATTCGCGCGCATCTACCAGAGTTGCGTCATTCTCGTCGCGCGAGGTGAAGCTACGGCCGGTTAGCCGCTCGGCAGCTTCGCCAGGCTGGTTCGAGAGGAAGCGGATTTGCACCGCCAGCGGGTGCATATCATCTGCCAGCTTCGAGTCGAGCAAGGCGTCGCCTTTGGTATGGGCTTCAGCCTTGGAAAGTAGCCCGGAAAGCATGGATAGCCCTTGGCTGTAGACGTGAATCGACTGGTCATAGAGTGTCATGGGGAGTTCTCCTTTACCGACACTCTATGCAATCAAGTTGCAATTTGCATCCTTTATAGGCCTACTTCTTATCGCCGCCTTTGTCGGGGCCTGCATCACCGTCAGTTTCGGCATCCGGCTTCGTGGGTGCTGCCTTTTTCGCGACTGGCTTTTTCTTCGGCTTGCGCCTGGGCTTCGCCTTGGGCGGGGCAGGTGTCAGCTCGAAGGCGGGCTCTCCATCCTTGATCGACACATTGACTTCGCCGCCGCCGGCCAGCTTGCCGAATAGCAGTTCTTCCGCGAGCGACTGTTTGATCCGGTCTTGAATCAAACGGCTCATTGGCCGCGCACCGTAGAGCTTGTCATAGCCCTTCTTAGCCAGCCAAGCGCGAGCATCACCATCGAACTGGATGTGAACATTCTGATCGGCGAGCTGCAATTCTAGCTCCAGAATGAACTTGTCGACCACGCGGCTGACCGTATCCGTGCCGAGATAGGCAAAAGGTACGATCGCATCCAAACGGTTGCGGAACTCCGGCGTGAACATCTTCTTCACCGCTTCGGTTCCGGCGTCAGCCTTGGAAACGTCGCCAAATCCGATACCGCTTCGCGCCATGTCGGATGCGCCGGCATTGGTGGTCATGATCAGCACCACGTTGCGGAAATCGACAGTCTTGCCGTGATGGTCGGTCAAGCGGCCATTATCCATCACCTGCAACAGAATGTTGAACAGGTCCGGATGCGCTTTCTCGATTTCGTCGAGCAGCAGCACACAATGCGGATTCTGATCGATTGCATCGGTCAGCAGCCCGCCTTGGTCATAACCGACATAGCCCGGAGGCGCACCGATCAGGCGCGACACGCTGTGCCGCTCCATATATTCGGACATGTCAAAACGCTTGAGCTCGATACCCATGATCGAGGCCAACTGACGCGCAACCTCGGTCTTGCCCACGCCCGTTGGGCCGCTGAACAAGAACGAACCGATCGGCTTGTCTGGATCGCGCAGGCCCGCGCGGCTCAATTTCATCGCCGTTGAAAGCCGGCCGATTGCCTCGTCCTGACCAAATACGACATGCTTCAGGTCGCGGTCGAGCTTCTCGAGCGCTTTCTTGTCGTCCTTGCTGACCGATTTCGGAGGAATCCGCGCCATTGTCGCGATGACCTGCTCAATTTCCTTGGCGGTAATCTTCTTTTTGCGGCGGCTTGGCGGCACAAGCATTTGCATCGCGCCAACTTCGTCTACCACATCAATAGCTTTGTCGGGCAGCTTACGGTCATTGATATAGCGCGCCGACAGCTCGACCGCGGTTTTAAGCGCGTCGGGCGTATATTTAACCTTGTGATGGTCTTCGAAGGCGCTTTTCAAACCTTTGAGAATCTTGATCGTATCCTCGATCGTCGGTTCGTTCACATCAATCTTCTGGAACCGGCGCAGCAACGCACGATCTTTCTCGAAGTGATTGCGGAATTCCTTGTAGGTGGTCGATCCAACACAGCGGATGGTTCCACCTGAAAGAGCCGGCTTGAGCAGGTTGGATGCATCCATCGCGCCGCCGCTGGTTGCACCGGCACCGATCACTGTATGAATCTCATCGATGAACAGGATTGCCTCGGGCATCTGCTCGAGTTCGTTGACGACTTGCTTTAGACGTTCTTCGAAATCGCCCCGATAACGGGTACCTGCAAGCAAAGCGCCCATATCGAGCGAATAGATCACCGCATCATTGAGCACTTCGGGCACGTCACCCTCGATGATCTTGCGCGCAAGTCCTTCTGCAATCGCAGTTTTGCCGACACCTGGATCGCCGACATAGAGCGGATTGTTCTTGCTCCGCCGACAGAGAATTTGGATCGTCCGATCCACTTCCGGACCGCGGCCGATCAGCGGATCAACTTTGCCCGCCTCAGCCTTGGCGTTGAGGTTGACGGTAAATTGGTCAAGCGCGGTTTCCTTCTTGGATTCCGAAGCCTTCTCCTCAACCTGCTGATCTTCTGTGCCCTGAGGCTGCGGCGTGTCGAGCTGACGACCGCCCTTTCCAATGCCGTGGCTGATAAAACTCACCGCATCGAGACGGCTCATATCCTGTTGCTGTAGGAAATAGACTGCATAGGAATCGCGCTCAGAAAATAGCGCCACCAACACATTCGCTCCGGTGACGGTATCCTTGCCGCTCGATTGAACATGCAGGATTGCGCGCTGGATAACCCGCTGAAAACCTGCTGTTGGCTGCGGGTCTGCATCGTCATCGGTCTGCAGCGATTGATATTCCTGATCGAGATAGGTTTTAACCACCTCACCCAATTCGGCGAGGTCAACGCCGCAAGAGCCCATAACCTGCGCTGCGTCTTCGTCATCGATCAGAGCAAGCAGAAGATGCTCCAATGTCGCATATTCGTGCCGCCGCTCCGACGCATTTGCGAGCGCATTATGGAGCGTTTTCTCGAGGTTCTGGGCAAAGCTAGGCATTCAGATCTCTTTCCGCAGTAATGGATAATTTCCCCTTGCGAGGAAGTATGAACTTCTATGGTTAACCAATCCTAAATGGAGAGGATTGGCGCGATTGCGAGAAAAGCTTGCTGCGCGGCGCATCAACTATTCTTTTTGCCGAAGAGTGCGTCGGCAGCGGCCATGTGTGCGGCCGCCTTGTCGCGGTGTGCTGTAACGCGGGCAATTTCTGCTTCGAGCAACGAAATTCGTTCGTCCAACTCGTCGCGCGAATATGGCGCCAGATCTTCGCTCGAAAGCTTGCTGGCTGCATCGCCTTTGGGGCGCGGACGATCTTCTTCTTCCATCAAAACACAATCTCGCAAGCGAGGATGCTTGCTGTCAACTGTAGGTGGGGTTACTTCCGGCGCATACAAGCGTTCTGTCACTCTTGAGACACAGCGCTTGCTAGGGACTAATGATCGCGGGGCAGGCCAATGGCATTCGAAATACCGAAAACTATGACGGCGATCGGGTTTGATACTCCGGGCGGCCCCGATGTGCTGCGTGAAGAAACGCTGCCGGTTCCACAACCGGCCGAAGGTGAGGTGCTGGTGCGGGTCGCATTCGCAGGGGTGAACAGGCCCGATGTGATTCAGCGTATGGGGCACTATCCGGCACCGCCAGGGGCTTCCCCAATCCCAGGCTTAGAGATAGCCGGGCAAGTTGTTGCCGTAGGAGAGGGCGCACCCGCGGAATTCTTGGGCCAAGACGTTTGCGCGCTGGTTACAGGCGGCGGTTACGCACAATATTGCACCGCGAAAGCGGAACATTGCCTGCCCGTTCCGGAAAAGCTGAGCTTGCAAGAAGCTGCGGCCCTGCCCGAGACTCTATTCACGGTGTGGCACAATGTTTTCGAGCGCGGCTGGGCGAAGGAAGGCGAAACTCTGCTCGTGCATGGCGGGACGAGCGGTATTGGAACAATGGCGATTAAGCTTGCCAAGCTGTTTGATATGACAGTGATCGTGACCTGCGGCTCTGAAGGAAAATGCGATGCAGCACGGGCCATCGGTGCCGATCACGCGATCAACTATAGGGATGCAGACTTCGTTGAAGAAGTGAAAGCCATAACGGGCGGCAAGGGCGTTGAACTGGTTCTGGATATGGTTTCGGGTGATTATGTTCCCCGCAACCTCGCCTGTCTGGCCGAAGACGGCCGACATGTGACGATCGCCGTTCTGGGCGGCCTTAAGGCAGAGCTAAATATGGCTCAGATCATGGCTCGGCGTTTGACGCTTACCGGATCGACTTTGCGTGCCAGGCCCGATGCCTTCAAGGCTTTGCTTTGCGATGAAATTGCCAAAACGGTGTGGCCGTTGGTCGAAGAAGGGCGGTTGCGGCCTGAAATGGATCTCAGTTTCCCGCTGGATCGGGCTGGCGCAGCGCATGAGCGGATGGAAGCGGGCGACCATATCGGCAAGATTGTGCTGGAAATGCCCGATGCCTGATCAACTAACGCTCCACGAAGATCCGCGCAGCGGGAATTGCTACAAGATCAAGCTGACCGCCGCGCTTCTCGGCCTGCCGCTAGCAACCAAACAATATGACATCTTGAGGGGCGAGACACGGACGCCCGAATTCATCAACTCGATCAATCCGCACGGGCGGATCCCCGTCCTGCAGATCGCCGATGCCTCGGGAAGTCGCTTCCTCCCTGAAAGCAATGCCGCTTGCTGGTACATTGCTGAGGGATCGATGCTGATCCCAGAAGAGCGCTTCGCCAGGGCCGAGATGCTGCGCTGGATGTTCTTCGAACAATATAGCCACGAGCCCAATATTGCGACGATGCGTTTCTGGTTGCAATTTGTGGGCGAGGCAAATCTGTCCGACCAGCAAAAGTCGCAAATTATGGCAAAACGCGTTGCTGGTGCCGAGGCGCTTCGACTGCTCGACGAGCATCTCGTGAAAAATCATTGGATGGTCGGAGACACGGTGTCGCTCGCCGATATCGTCCTATACCCTTACACCCATGTCGCTGAGGCCGGCGGGTTCGCATTGCGCGATCACGGCGCAATTTGTGCATGGATAAAACGTGTCGAAGCGCTCCCAGGCTTTGTTGCGATGATGTGACGCAAGCGGCGCAGGTTTCTTTCAACCGTCACCGAACGGAGATGCCGCTGTCACAAACACACTCTAGCGACTAGCCAGCCACAACAGGCTGGATGGGAACAGAGCATGGCCCAAGCGCTTGATACAACCTTGCCAATCGATTGCGGCAATGAATTTTCTTTTGACAACATATCCGATTTTGCCTCAGCGCAGCCGCAGATTCCCGAACAGGCTTCCGGGGAGCGCAAGCGGTATCGCACGATCTGGATCAGCGATATCCATCTGGGCACCAAAGGCTGCAACGCCGAGTTGTTGATCGATTTCCTCGACCATACCGACAGCGACACGATGTATCTGGTGGGCGATATTATCGATGGCTGGCGATTAAAGAAAAAGTTCTATTGGCCCGCCGAGCACAACGACATTGTGTGGCGAATATTGAAGCGCGCAAAGCGGGGCACACGGATCGTCTATATTCCGGGCAATCATGACGAAATGGTCCGCCCATTCTCGGGCATGAATTTCGGCGGCGTGGAGATTCTGCGGGCAGCGTTTCATGATACGGCCGATGGGCGCAAGCTGATGGTGTTGCATGGCGACGAGTTTGACACAATTATGCTCGCACATCGCTGGCTCGCCTTTGTCGGGGACGCGCTTTACCATCTGGCAATGGGGCTGAATATATGGGTTAACCGTATAAGGCGGGCGTTCGATCTTCCCTATTGGTCGCTGTCGAAAATGGCCAAGCATAAGGTCAAAAATGCGGTCGAATTTATCTCCCGATATGAAGAGGTGGTTGCGCGAGCCGCAGCGGAACGCGGCGTCGACGGTGTGGTGTGCGGTCACATCCACACCGCAGAAATGCGCGACTTCACCCAAAACGGCAAGACAATCGCATATTACAATGACGGCGATTGGGTAGAGGGGTGCAACGCTCTGGTCGAACATTTTGATGGAACAATGGAGCTGCTTCATTGGCCCGAAGAGATCGCTAAGCGCGAGCAGCAGGATTCTTCTGTCGAAAGCGACGAGAAGGTGGCGGCATGAACCGGTTGAGCCGCCTTCAGGCCGAGCAGTTTGCCACTCACCCTTACCCCGAACATATCCTGATCGTGACCGATGCCTGGCAGCCGCAGATGAATGGCGTCGTTCGCACTTTGGAGATGACTTGCACCCAATTACGACTGCGGGGGCACCGTGTTACATTGATCTCGCCCGATCAGTTTCATTCTGTGGCTTGTCCGACTTATCCCGAAATCCGGCTTGCGCTCAATCCGCCGCGCGCGGTTGGCAAGCTGATTACGTCGGCTAATGCCGATGCCATCCATATTGCAACCGAAGGTCCGCTCGGTTTCGCCGCGCGGCGCTTTTGTGTTCGGCACGGCATTCCATTTACGACTGCCTTTCACACCCGCTTTCCCGACTATTGTGCTGCGCGAACAGGACTCTCGCCCAGGCATTTCTGGCGCTATATTCGCTGGTTTCACGCGCCAGCGCGCCAAGTGATGACCGCCACCGAGAGCCTGCGCGAGGAACTGCGCGGGCAAGGCCTGACCCGGCTGCACCATTGGGGTCGAGGTGTCGATCTGGCTTGCTTTACACCCGATGCCCCCAAGCCGCTGGAATACGAACGGCTGGCCCACCCCATTCAGCTCTATGTCGGGCGCGTCGCGGTCGAGAAGAATATCGAGGCGTTTCTTGCGGGCAACTATCCCGGCTCGAAAGTCGTGGTAGGCGATGGTCCGGCGCTCGCGGAATTGAAACAACGCTTTCCTCACACGCTTTTTGCTGGACGCCAATCAGGACGGGAATTGGCAGGATACTATGCCGGCGCACATGTGTTTGTGTTTCCCAGCAGAACTGACACATTCGGACTGGTTATGATTGAGGCATTAGCTTGCGGAACTCCTGTCGCGGCATTTCCGGTTACGGGCCCCGTCGACATCGTGACCGATGAAGTGGGCGCTCTGTCAGAAAACCTCGACCGCGCTATCGCCGCCGCGGTCTTCAACGATCGCAAAAAATGCAGCGAATATGGCGCCAGTTTCGGTTGGAATCAGTCGACTGACCAATTCGTTTCAGGTCTGGTGCCAAACGCATTGGAAATTGCCGACGCTGCTTAAACGCTTGCCGATAGCGCACCGATGGCCTAGATCATAAGCCAAGCGGCCGCTCCGAAAGGGGCGGCCCTTCTATTTTCAAAGGTAAATCTCGATGACTGACCAACCCAAACCGCTGATGCCGCATGCAACCGCCACTTGGCTGATCGACAACACTTCGCTCGCATTCGAGCAAGTTGCCGAATTCTGCGGTCTTCACATTCTTGAAGTTCAAGCGATGGCTGATGATCTGGCGGGCAGCAAATACACCGGCCGCGATCCTTTGCACTCGGGCGAGCTGACGCAGGAAGAGATCGACAAGGGTCAGGCCGACACGGGCTACTCGCTAATTATGCAGAAAGCGCCGGTCGAAGTTACCCGGACCAAGGGTCCTCGCTACACGCCTGTATCCAAGCGTCAGGATAAGCCTGACGGCATCAACTGGCTGCTGCGCAACCACCCTGAAATTTCCGATGCGCAGATTTCCAAGCTGATCGGGACGACTCGCAACACCATCAATGCGATCCGCGATCGCAGCCATTGGAACATTCAAAACATCCAGCCCAAGGATCCGGTCACGCTGGGTCTCTGCTCGCAGCGTGAGCTGGACGCCGTGGTTGCGAAAGCGGCCAAGAACATCAAGCCGGTTGAAGGCGAAGTTGAAGCGGTAGAAACCGTCAGCGCAGCACCTGTCGTAAGCGACAAAGACAAGCTCATTGCCGAACTTCATGCCGAGCGTGAAGCTGCCGTAAAAGAGGCCGCCGAGGCCGCTCAGGAAGCCGAAGCCGCTGCGTGGCTTGAAAACAAGCGCGCCGAAGATGGCACGGAAGAAGAGGCCGGCAGCGAAGGCTGACCACAGCGCCACACTTCGAAAAAAACCGGCGTAATCCCTGAGACTAGGGGTAATTGCCCTTGTTCGCAGGAACACCTTGCTGCATCAAACTTACATGAGTGTAAGTAGCGCCAGCAATCCTTTCGCCGAGATCGCCTATCACCATCCGATGGCATGGGACTCGCCGTTTGAGCCCATGGTGCTGCCCGAGATGTTCGCCGCCAGCACGCGCCGCGCAGCCAATGCACCCTTAGTTCATTTCATGGGCCGCAGCTTCACCTATGGAGAGCTTTATTCAGATGCGCGGCGCTTTGCTGCGGCGCTGAAAAATCGCGGGATCAAACAGGGAGACAGGGTTGGCCTGTTTCTCCCCAACGTGCCGATCTATGTCGCGGCCTATTACGGCGCGATGATGGCTGGCGCGGTGGCGGTCAATTTCTCGCCGCTCTATTCGGTTGACGAGCTGGCGCAGCAAGTCGCCGATTCCGGAACGCGTCTGTTGGTGACGGTGGACGTGCCCGAGCTATACCATACAGCCGATAAGGTCTTGCACGGATCGGCGCTCGAAACTCTCGTCGTTGGACAACTTTCAAAAATGCTTCCGCGGCTCAAGGGTTTGGCGATGACGCTTTTCGCGAGGAGCAAAATCGCGAAAGTTGACTACTCCAGCGACATTCTAAACTGGCACGATATGCTCGGCGGAGCAGAAGATGCAGAGAGCGCCGTGCTGCCCGATATCGATCCGTCGGATCTTGCCCTGCTGCAATATACCGGCGGCACGACCGGAGCGCCCAAAGGGGCGATGCTCAGCCATTCGAATCTGTCGATGAATGCCCAACAAGTTGCGTCTATCAATCCGTTTGGCAATGCGCAGAGCGAAGTGTTTATGGGCGCGCTGCCAATGTTCCATGTGTTCGCAAACACTGCCCTGCTCAACCATGCGGTCGTCACAGGCGCATCGATCGCGATGGTTCCGCGCTTTGAATCGGATCAAGTTCTCGAAACGATTCAGGATCATGGAGCTACCGGCTTTCCGGCTGTGCCAACAATGTTTCAGGCCCTGCTCGACAATCCGAAACTTGCGAAAACCGAGATGTCCTCGCTCAAGGTTTGCATTTCGGGCGGTGCGCCGCTTGCTGCACCACTACGCGAGAAGTTTGAAACGGAAACCGGTGTCCGTGTCGTCGAAGGATACGGCCTGACCGAAAGCTCGGGCGTGGTTTCGGTTAATCCATATCAAGGAACGCGCAAATCGGGCACCATTGGCCAAGTCGTTCCCGGCACACATGTGCGCTTCGTCGATAAGGAGGACGCGACTTGCCCCGCCCCTGACGGCGAGCCTGGCGAGCTGGTGATCCGTGGGCCGCAGATTATGCAAGGCTATTGGAATCGCCCTGAGGAAGCCGCATCCGCATTCGTGGAGATCGACGGCGAACGCTGGCTCCGAACTGGCGACATTGCGATTCGCGACGAAGACGGCTTCATCTCGATTGTTGATCGCAGCAAGGATATGATCGCGGTAGGCGGCTTTAAGGTGTTCCCAAGCCAGGTAGAGAATGTTCTGTTAGAACATGAAGCGGTGAAAGAGGTGCTCGTTCTGGGGATGCCAGATGATTATCTTGGCGAAACACCGCACGCCTTTGTCACGCTCAACGATGGGCACGACATTTCCGATGATGCGTTGGCCGAATGGCTCAATGCGCGTGTCGGCAAGCATGAACGTGTGACCAAAGTTGTGTTTCGCGATGAGCTGCCCAAGACGATGATTGGCAAGCTCGACCGCAAGGCCCTTCGCGCAGAGGTCTGCGGGT
>Ga0316205_10002911_pt1 | contig 16871 bp, 14 predicted proteins | sample 3monthpyrite_MG_FD_204941 | JGI IMG/M metagenome (GOLD analysis project Ga0316205, IMG submission 204941) | Microbial mat bacterial communities from mineral coupon in-situ incubated in ocean water Damariscotta River, Maine, United States -... | ecosystem: Environmental > Aquatic > Marine >... | reverse complement strand
CGGTAATCCCCAGGCTACGATCGCGATTGTATTCCAGTGTCTCGACTTCAGCCAGACGCACAGTCACATTCAAGCCCGCACCAAAACTCATGCCAGCCTCAGCTGTACTGGCACCGCTTTTCTTCGCCAGATCCAGCGCATGCGCGACAAGATCCTCAAGTTCTTTCAGATCCGGAAAATCCGGATTCATATTTTTTGGCATGCTATACTCCCTATCACTACTGACAATTTACTTTGCCATTTATGCCCATGTCTACAGATAACGAAAATGATATACCCCTGGAAAAGAGTAAATCACAAAAAAAACGTGATGCTGAGGCCTTGCAGGAACTGGGCACTGAGCTCACGAAGCTTAATGAAGAACAACTAAATGCAATACCATTGCCGCAAAATTTACTGGAAGCCATACGTGCCGCACGTAATATACATCAGCACGGAGGATTAAAACGCCAACTACAGTATATTGGAAAATTAATGCGCGACATTGATCCGCAACCGGTCAAACAAGCCTTGAGTAAATTACAACGACATCAACATCATGAAGCAGCCAAATTGCATCAAATTGAAAGCTGGCGCGACCAGTTAATTCTGGACTCCTCCACTGTGCTGAGCGAACTGTTAACCAGCTTCCCCCAGCTGGACAGACAATATCTACGTCAGCTCGTACGTAATGCGCAACATGAAATACAAAAACAAAAACCACCTAAATCAGCACGTAAACTGTTCAAATACCTGCAACAACTGTCTAATAATACAGAAACCTAAACGCCGGTACCACCAACAGTAATACCATCAATTCGCATCGTCGGTTGACCAACACCAACCGGGACGCTTTGACCTTCCTTGCCACAGGTTCCAACACCATCATCCAACTGCAGGTCATTTCCTACCATAGTTACTCGCTTCATCACATCTGGTCCATTGCCGATCAAGGTTGCGCCTTTTACAGGCCGGGTCACTTTTCCATTTTCAATCAGGTAAGCTTCACTGGCAGAAAATACAAATTTCCCCGAAGTAATATCGACTTGTCCACCTGAAAAATTAACAGCATATAAGCCATTCTCAACAGAAGCAATAATCTCTTCCGCTTCATAATTACCTGCAAGCATGTAGGTATTCGTCATTCTCGGCATCGGTAAATGTGAAAAAGACTCCCTGCGACCATTACCCGTACTGGCAACCCCCATTAGCTTGGCATTCAATTTATCTTGCATATAACCCTTAAGAATGCCATTTTCAATCAGCACAGTTTGTTCAGTTGGCGTACCTTCATCATCAATGTTCAACGAACCTCTGCGTTCACTCAGGGTCCCGTCATCAACGACAGTGCATTGTTCGGATGCGACCTTTTCACCCACACGGCCTGAAAACGCTGAACTACCCTTGCGATTAAAATCACCTTCCAGCCCATGACCAACGGCTTCATGCAATAACACCCCTGGCCAGCCTGGGCCAAGCACTACATTCATGGTACCGGCCGGGGCCTCTATCGCTTCAAGATTCAGGATTGCCTGTCGAACAGCTTTACGTGCAAACTCCAAACCTCGTTGCTCATTGATAAAATAGTCATAAGCAAAGCGTCCACCGCCGCCTGCACCACCTTGCTCTATTCGCCCTTTATCTTCAGCAATCACGCTAACACTCATACGCACCAATGGTCGGACATCCGCAGACAGGGCGCCGTCACTATTGGCCACCAGAATGACTTCATGTACGCCTGAGAGACTAACAACGACCTGCTTCACTCTTGTATCAAGACGTCTTGCTTCGGCATCAACATCTTTCAGTAATTGCAACTTGGCTTCAGTAGACAAAGCATCGAGTGGATCCGTCTGCATATACAGGTCATGACCGCCAGCAGCTTTCCACGCTTGTAATTTGCCCTGTTGGCCTGTTCGCGCTATGGCGCGTGCAGCTTTCGAAGCCTTCATCAGTGCTGGCATGACAATTTCATCAGAATAGGCAAATCCGGTTTTTTCCCCACTGATCGCTCTTACCCCGACGCCCTGATCGATATTGTAACTGCCTTCCTTAACAATACCATCTTCCATTACCCATGATTCATGCCTCTGCACCTGGAAGTAGACATCAGCCATATCAATCGCATTACCAAGAGCACTATCAAGAATTCTATTCAGATCATCATCGACCATGCCCGCTGGCATTAAAATTCTTTGTCTTGCTATATCCAGCAAATCAGTCATAAGTTTACCTGTGTAAAAAAATTAAAAGTCATCTGAGTGATAAAAAAACAGGATGCAGTAAAGTACCATGGACTTATTAATTAACCTTGCAGGACAGGCGTCGATGTTTTACAGCAGGAAAGGTCTTGCGAACATTCTTTACCCTTTCAATGTCGATATCAGCCTTGACGATACCCGCGGTTTTAGAAAGGCGATTAAGGATGATCCCCCAGGGGTCAATAATCATACTGTCTCCATGAGTTTCACGTCCGCTGGCGTGATATCCACCCTGCGCTGCTGCAATCACGTAACATTGGTTTTCAATGGCTCTGGCGCGTAACAAGGTTTCCCAATGAGCCTTACCTGTAATCGATGTAAAAGCAGAGGGTATTGCGAGAATTTCCATGCCTCGGTCAAGCAGATCTCTGAATAATTCCGGGAACCTTAAATCATAACAAATAGCCAGACCGAGTTTACCGAAAGGAGTATCTACAACGATGGGATCAGTTCCAGGCTCTATCGTTTCGGACTCTATATACTGCTCATCACTTCCTGGAAGATTGACATCAAATAAATGAATTTTGTCATAGCGGGCCACTTGATCACCCTGATCATTGAATAATAAGCATGCAGCTCGAATGCGGCTTTTATCCTTGCTGCTCATAGGAATGGTCCCACCAACTATCCAGATAGAATGTTTCCTGGCCTGTTGTGATAGAAAGCTTTGTATTTCTCCGCCACTTTCTGATTCTTTGATCGCGAGTTTATCTGTCTCATTGTGACCCATCAGGGAAAAATTTTCCGGCAACACTACCAGTTTCGCGCCGTCTGCTACAGCATGAGATATAAGCCTTTGAGCTTCCAGCAAATTGGCACTGACATTAGGACCTGATGCCATTTGTATGGCCACTACAACAGTCATTCCTTACTCTCCTTCTCTGTTTTCAGTATGAGTGTAATATTTTCATTGCTGGATTGCCCCGGGTATAATTCAATTCTGCTCGAGGGTATACCCAATGACACCAACCAGTCTCGCAATTCACTGGTCCAAAGCGCGCCTTCTTCTCCACCGGGATAGCGCAGCTGTAACTTCGAAAACGGGTCTGCATTCAGCGCTGTTACCGCTTTGACCAGCCCTTGCATTTGAACCAATGATTCACCTGATCGCGGCCTGGACCATTCTTCAATACTGATGTTCCACGAGTCTGCCATAAGCGGGCTAAACACAAGCACTCCGGTTATTAGCGCCAGACAACGCAATATCATCACCGGGTTAGACTGCATTTGATTTCTGGACAGTTTCATATAACGATAGCATACCATAACAAATTCATCATAAATCCATATAAATCAGCAGTCTATTACCATGGCTTATTCTATCACAGAACACCTGATCTATCGGCAATTTGACTACTTTACTGAAATCTTCTTGATCACCGGATTATCCCATGAACCGGTGACAGAATAATGTGTCCTGGACATTTTGTTAATATTTTTTCGCAAGATTTTTTCTGTTAAATACAACCCCAGAGCAACCTGTGGCCCCGCGGCTAAACCCAGTACCGGAAGACTGGATGATAGCTTCGGAGTGACGAAGACCTCTTCATCATAATCTTCGTTTGCCAGACCGATACGTCCTGTTATGTCCAGTCTGGCTGCAGGACCATCGAGGTATAAATTATTGGTGAAGGCATCACCATCAGCAATATTAAACTGTCCTTCAATCTTGTCAAAACCAAAACCTTTTTTAAATAAATCGCTGAAGTCCAGCGATAGTCGCCTTGGTAAATTCTGCACACTCAATAAACCAAAAATTCTGCCTCCACCCGGATCTATATCTTGCAGCTGCCCGTCCTTTATCGATAAAGTCATATTGCCATTCAGCCGTTTCATTTCAAACCAGTGAGGCGGCCCACTCCAGCTGGCCTGTAACTGTGCAGATGCCTCACCATTTTCGATACTGGTCTGAAAATTGAATAACTTCATGGCATCGCCAATCCTGGGTGCAGAAAAATTCACATTAAACGATGATTCATGCCATGATTTTTTAAATAGCCAGCTTCCTTGTGCGGTGATCTTTAATTCTTTGCCTAGTATTTCAAGCAATTCAAACTTCAACCCCCCCTGATCTTTCAACGCTTTCATGCTTAGCGTACCCAGGTTATTGCCATTTAAAAATAATTTCTGGCTTTCAAGATTAATGGCGGGCAATTTTCTCGGGTCGAGCACCGATGTTTCAAGCTGACTACTGGCTGTCTTTAGGTACAGATATTGAAGCCTCACGTCCAGCGGTATCGCTTCCTTAATATCAAAAGGAATGATAATTTCACCCGCCAGCTCTTTAGCACCCAATGTGATAAAAAGATCTGATGTTCTACGCAAGGCTATCAGGGATAACTGATTATATTCCTGCTGCCCGGCAATGATTTTACCAATGTCGAGATTGGCTTTATTAATAATGGCAGGATCTATGAGTGATATGTTATCTCCGTCTGGCGGTATAAGATCCATCCACTTGTTCAGAGTTACCTGGCCCAGTTTCCCACTAATAACCAGTCCTTTCTCCTCAGGAAGTTTGGCAAGGTTCTTGCCGAAATTAATTGCGCCACTTTTGATGGTCAGTTTTGTATAGGTATCCGGCAGTCGAAATATTGCATTGACCATATCGCCGTATCGCATCTTAATATGACGAACCTTACCTTCTGCCATATCCGCATTTATTTTCAGCGTACGTTTAAGCCCACCTTGTTTGAAGAAATGATCAGGCAGAGCCAGTATCTCTCCTGATAATTCGCTTTCAAGATACAAAGTTGCACCTTTAGCGGAAATACCCAATTTCACCATCCAGTCAGACTCACCGCTAAATATCGTTTGCTCAGGAGGTAAATATTCTTTTAATAATGCTGACAATCCAAAACGTGACTGAAAATCGATATAGGTAATTGTATCCTGTTGTTTCTTATTCTCCGTCTTCACGGTAATCAGGGTTGGTTTTCCAAGATATTCCGCCTTCAGATTATTCGATCTAATACTGAATTTATTATCTTTAAAAGAGTAATCCAGGGCGCCTGATACTTGTTTGAATTCATGTTTCCATTTTTTTAATTGCAGGCTAGCATTCTCAAGCTGTGTATTGCCTTGCAAGCTGAATCGATCAGGCGTTTCCAACGGCAGAGACATTTCTATATGACTGCTCATGCCACCTTCAACAGCAACTGCTTCGAGCGCCACTTGCGCTTTATTATCCAGAGGTATCTTATGCAGGTAATCAAGCAAACCTTGCGTTTTACCTCGCATATCAATATCCATCTCTACTACTGAATTTTTCCCCAGGTGTTCGATCCTGATTGTTGATGGCTTGAGATTAACTTGCATCACTTCAGCATCATGAATGTCGACCTGCAGTGATTCATCACTAAAAACAATATTAGCATTTACCTGATGCAAATGCGGCCATGCTTTAGCATATTCAAACTGCATCTGCTCCACATTGAAATCAACCAGAAAACTTCCCTGCCCCTCTGTAAACGGGAAGTCTCTGGTATTGCCATGGAATATCATTTTACCATCAGGCACACTGCCATTTATAAAGGCCTTATCAAGCCACGTTAGTGTCTTTTCTCCTAACAAGGTGCGCGGGATATATTTTTTTACTGAGACAGCTTTAGCATTTTTAAACTCAACATTCATATCAATAAAGGGTGAAAGCTGATCGAAAGGTATTAGTATGTTTGCTCTTGAAAGGGTTTCAACATCATCATTCGATGCAACCAGGTTATCAAATGACAAGGCCACGCTATTGAGAGATTTCTTCCAATATACATCGCCATTAAATTGGCTTATTTCCAGTGGAGCGCTGAACAAATTACCGAAGTCCAGCGTCGCATCGTTACTTTTCAGGTACAGAGCACCCTCTTTCTCTGATAACACTATGCGTCCATCGAGTCCGCTGACACCTGGTAATTTCCCCCTGCGATCAAAACCCAGATCTCTGAATTTAGCGTTGATATAAAAGTCTTTTAATTCTTTTTCAGTATGATTTAAACGGAACTTCATGTCACTCATACTACCCTGTAACGCGAGCTGCGTTATTTCCTTACTAACAGTAAGACTGGGCGGTAAATTTTCTGATAATAGACCCGAAATATCCTGCAATTTAATATAACTGGCCGTTCCTTCAAGTAAAGCAGGTTTATCAGCGGTTTTTGCCTGATACACAAGGTGGGCTTCCGATTGCGGCCACTCAATCCCGTTTTTACTTAATGAAAAATCTTCTACATCAAAAATCCATCCATCTTTCCTGCGTGTCACAAAGAAGGATCCCTTAAGAGTATCAACACTGCTAAATCGATGAGTATTTTCAACATTGACAACTGACCAGGACAGATCTTTAGCTGACAATTCGGCCTTCACACGGTTGATTTTATGTAATTGTCCGGCTGCCCATAGACGTAAATTAATAGCACCTTTATGCAGGTTTATATAAGGTTCTAACCATTCTTGCATATTTTTAGTAACCACCACATTGCCCTGTAGAAATAACTTGTTCAAGACTTCCTGTGGCGTATGCATATCACCATTCATGTCCAGAACGAATGACAGACTGCTTTCCTGCTGACCCGGAACTTTGAAGCGCCCATAGGCATGATGCAACTTATTATTATTTTCAAGATTTAAAGTAACCTCTTTCATTTCAAACTGGCGAGAGTTATTTCGTTCATCATGAAAGGAAAAGTCACAATTTGACAAATGCAGGCGGTCTCGCGAAAACAGCCATTTCACTAGCTCAGCCTGTCCCTCAGGGCTACTCTGATCAAGACGAAATGCCTCGCCATTGATCGTATAGAGGACATCATCTTTTCGCTTTATATTAAGTTGTAATCCTTCGATCTCCACACGTTGCGTGTCTATATAGCCATTTTGAAAAAAGGACAACAGATCCAGTGATAGCCATGCATCCTTAATTTGCAACCAGGTTTCACTGGTTTCACTTGACTGTATTTTTACTTCAGATAAATGTATATCCGGCCAAAAGCCAATCCATTCTGCATCTATACTACCCACCTTGATCGAACGCCCCAACTGTTGGCTGGCGATTTGTTCGAGATCAGTTTTATAGTCAGACAGCAATGGAATAAGCATTCGACTGATGCTTACTACAACAGCAAAAAGAATAACCAGGATGGCAAGGCTGATCCAGAGAAATTTAAAACTACGTCTAAATAGTGTACGAATATTCTGCATGTATTTTTTCTGGATTAACTCAAGGCGGCAAAAGTAAACATGCCGGGCTACATCAACACAACATCATATTGTTCAGGAGTGAACAAGGCTTCTACCTGAAACTTGATTGGCACCTCAATGAACGTTTCAAGCTCAGCCAGACTGGCACTCTCCTCGTCCAGCAACAGATCTACGACATCCTGCGAAGCCAGCACCAGTAGTTTTTGGGCATCATACTGCCTCGCCTCACGAATAATCTCCCTGAAAATTTCATAACAAACCGTTTCAGCCGATTTTATCGACCCTCTGCCGCTGCAGGTAGGGCACACATCACACAGTACATGCTCGAGACTCTCACGTGTTCTTTTGCGCGTCATCTCAACCAGGCCAAGACTGGACACTTCGGTAATATTACTTTTAGCATGGTCTTTAATCAGTGACTTTTCCAGTGCCCGTAACACCTGACGCTTGTGGTCTTCCAGAGACATATCAATAAAATCGATAATAATTATTCCACCCAGATTTCGTAATCTCAGTTGCCGGGTAATGGCCTGTGCAGCCTCCAGGTTGGTTTTAAATATGGTTTCTTCGAGATTCCGATGTCCCACATAGGCTCCGGTATTGACGTCGATGGTCGTCATTGCCTCAGTCTGGTCAATAATAAGATGGCCTCCGGATTTAAGTTGCACCTTCCTGTCGAGTGCCTTTTGCAATTCATCATCAATATTATATAAATCAAAAATAGGTCGCTCACCCGGATAGTATTCCAGGCAGCCTGTCATATGAGGAACGAACTGTTGACTGAATTCCTGTAACTTGTTGAAACTTTCGCGTGAATCAACCCTGATTTTCTCTATTTGATCATCAACAAGGTCGCGCAGGGTACGTACAGCCAGCGATAAATCCTGATATACAACTGAACCGGACTGTGCTGATTTAATCTTCTCCTGAATCGAGACCCATAACTTTGATAAAAATTTCTGATCAAATATCAATGCATGCTTATCTATTCCTTCAGCAACAGTTCTTAATATAAAACCGTGGCCTTCGCTGTTTTCTGCGCTGGAGGAAATAATATTTTTCAGGCGGTTACGCTCATCTTCATCTTCAATTTTTGTGGAGATACCTATATTATTTTCACCGGGTAATAGCACCAGGTAACGTGATGGCACCGTGATGTGAGTGGTGAGCCTGGCTCCCTTGGTGCCCAGGGGATCCTTGATGACCTGGACCAGTATATCCTGTCCTTCTCTCACCAGATCGGCGATTTCATTCTGGCGCTTGTCAGCACTCACATCTTCAGCTTCTGATAATATTGAGCTACTAATATCAGACGCATGTAAAAATGCAGCACGCTCCAGGCCGATATCAATAAAGGCAGCCTGCATCCCCGGTAACACACGACTTACCTTGCCTTTATAAATATTGCCAACAATACCGCGTTTACGTTCGCGTTCAATATAAACCTCCTGCAGCACACCATTTTCCACCAGTGCAACCCGCGTTTCTCTGGGGGTGACATTTATCAGTATTTCTTCACTCATATTTTACCCGGGATTCTTTCTAAGGTACTGTAATTACTACCTTACCTTTTTCTATTTTAATTTTCAGGCTTATTTTTCAGCTTGTTATACGTATTGCTTGAACCTGGTATTTTGACAGCGAATTGCCTCAGTAATTCCGCAGTTTCGTATAAGGGCAAACCCATCACAGCAGAAAAACTACCCTCCAGATGGTGAATAAATTGTGCTGCCAGTCCTTGTATCGCATAGGCACCTGCCTTGCCTTCAGGTTCCGATGTTGCACAATATGCATTTATTTCTTGCGTCGTCATTGACCGAAAACAGACCCGACTGATATTGATAGCGATTTTTTCCTGAAATGCATCCTTTATGGCCACTGCTGTCATAACCTGATGACAACTCCCTGACAGGCGAATCAACATTTGCAATGCTTGTTCAGCATCACGGGGTTTGCCGAACACTTCGCCTTCATACACCACGGCAGTATCAGAGCCGATCACAGGCACATCATATTTTCGTGCCGAATGCTTCCACCCTGCCCTGGCTTTTTCGAGTGCCAGGCGTTGAACAAAATCCTCTGCCAACTCATTCATATGCATCGATTCATCAGTATCAATAGTCAGGATATCAAAGCTCAGACACAGCTGTTGAAGCAATTCCTGTCTGCGTGGTGACGTTGATGCCAGGTAACACTGCGGCTTATGATTCATTTATTTTTCAACTGGAAGAGAACCGGGAGTGTTTGATATTGCTTCATGACCAATACTTGTATAAAATTGTTTTCTCCATGCAAGATATCTTTCTCAGCTAGCGATGGTAGGGATGGTTATTCAAAATACTCCAGGCTCTGAATAATTGTTCTGCAATGATAACGCGTACCATCGGATGTGGAAGCGTTAACGCAGACAAAGACCAATGTTGTTCAGCACGCTGTTTGCACGCCTCTGATAAACCTTCCGGCCCACCGACTAATAACGCGACATCCCGACCTGATGTCATCCAGTCTTGCAGTTGTGATGAGAGTTGCCGGGTACTCCATGATTTACCCGTCACATCGAGCGCGACTACCTGACATGATTTAGGTATCGCCGCTAACACTCTCGCTCCTTCATCATTTCTGATTTTATCAAGATCAGCACCCTTGTGACGCTTTCCGGGATTGATCTCAATCAATTTTAATGCACATTCTCTCTGTAACCGTGATGCATAATCCTGAAAAGCCTCGGTTACCCAGGCCGGCATGCGTGTGCCCACGGCTATCAGGTTGATCTGCATTACTCGGCTTTTATGTCGACAACATTATCTGTTTCAGTCACAGTCCAGAGCTTTTCCAGATTATAGAAATCACGTATTTCCGGACGCATCACATGCACAACGATATCACCCAGATCCACGAGTACCCATTCGCCACCGGACTCACCTTCACTACCAAGGGGAAGAACATTGCTCTCCTTTGCCCTGACGATGACATTTTCAGCAATCGATTTTACATGTCGACTCGAACTACCGCTGGCAATGATCATCAGATCAGTGACCGATGTCATCTCGCGGACATCGAGTATGCGTATATCAATTGCCTTCATATCTTCCATGGCATCAATAACCAGTTTTTGCAAATCTTCAATATTCATTATCTTTTATTCAGGCCTCTTTTGGTAAAGGTGGTTTTTCTGGATGTAATCATGCACGCTCTCAGGTAATAAAAATTGCGGGCTTTTCCCTTGCTGACAAGCATCGCGAATCATTGTAGCGGAAACCGCCAGCTGTGTGACCGGATGCATATAGATCAAGCCACTGTCGCGAGTTAACAATAAATGCACATCCCGGGTTTGGCGCTCATCGATTATAGCGGCCAGTTCGCCTTTATCGGGTAGATCTGCGCCGGGACGGTAACATACAATAATATGGGCCAGCTGTAGCAAATCTTTCCAACGATGCCAGCCGGGTAATCCACAAAATGCGTCCATTCCCAATATCAATGCCAGCGATTTATCCGGGTATTCCTGCTTGAGTGATGCCAGGGTATCACTCATGTATGATGGACCGGGACGCTGCAATTCACGTTCATCAATAATAAATTCAGTGCCTTGCAAGGCCAGCCGCAACATGTTCAGTCGATGCACAATAGATACTTGCGGACTGCTACGGTGAGGTGGGTTTGCGCTTGGTATCCAACGAACTTCCTCAACAGGCAGATCCTGATAAACTTCCAGGACCGGTCGTAAATGGCCAAAATGGATCGGGTCAAATGTACCCCCAAAGACACCCGTCATTTTCATGATAGGCTGGTGGCGAACCCGGTCATTATTGTGCAGTTAATCGCCTGAAACTTAAAGGCTCGTCTGTTTTGCATGAACTGCGTGCCGGAAAAATAGCTTACTGGTATGAGCATATTAATAATCATAGGTTAGCTGCAATTGCACTCTTATGTTTTTCTGGATAATGACTCTGGAAACTCTCTATACGAAAAACTACTGTCTGATATGCCCATCACCCAGAACAATAAACTTGAGCGTCGTTAACCCTTCCAGACCAACAGGTCCGCGTGCATGGAGTTTGTCAGTGCTAATACCAATTTCAGCACCCAGCCCATATTCAAAGCCATCAGCAAATCGTGTGGACGCATTCACCATCACCGAACTGGAATCAACCTCACGCAAAAATCGTCTGGCATGAGTATAGTTTTCGGTAATAATGGCATCAGTATGCCTGGAGCTATGTGCCTCTATATGATCGATTGCTTCATCCAGTCCTTTAACAATACGAACCGACAATATCGGGGCCAGATATTCTGTATCCCAATCCTCCTGGCTTGCAGCTGTTATGCCTGAAACGATACTGACGGTGGTTGCGCAACCTCTGAGCTCGACACCTTTCTCCTGAAACATCGCCGCAAGTTCAGGCAACACCTGTTTGGCTATGGATTCAGCGATCAATAATGTTTCCATGGTATTACAGGTACCATAACGCTGGGTCTTGGCATTAAAAGAAACCTGAATAGCCTTGTCAAGATCAGCATCATCATCTATATAGACGTGACAAATACCATCAAGGTGTTTTATCACCGGCACTTTGGCTTCACGACTAATACGTTCAATTAATCCTTTGCCACCGCGCGGGACAATAACATCAATATATTTTTCCATTCGGATCAATTCGCCTACCGCTTCACGATCAACCGTTTCGATGACCTGCACGGCATTTTCAGGCAATCCTGCCTGCACCAGGCCCTGGTGAATACAGGCTGCAATCGCCTGGTTGGAATGAATGGCCTCGGATCCACCACGCAAAATCGCGGCATTACCTGACTTCAGGCAAAGCGCTGCAGCATCAGCCGTCACATTGGGGCGAGACTCATAGATAATACCAATAACACCTAGAGGCACCCGCATTTTGCCAACCTGGATTCCACTGGGACGATACTGCATACCTGTGATTTCACCCACAGGGTCAGCCAGTGTCGCCACTTGCCGTAAACCTTCGGCCATCGCCTTGATTCGCTCAGCGCTTAGCTCAAGACGATCCAGCATGGCATCGCTCAGCCCATTGAGCCGGCCTGCTTCAAGATCTTTGCGATTTTCTGTTTGTAGTTGTGCCGCGGAAGATTCCAGCTTGTCTGCAATCACCATCAATGCTGTATTCTTGGTGGCAGCATCCGCAGAGGCCATCAGGCGTGCAGCGACCCTGGCCTGCTTGCCAACCGTTTGCATATAGGACTGTATTTGAAAGCCTGATTGTGGATTTGCGCTCATGACGATTCCAGCACTGTATTTCCCGCTATAGATAAGCCTAATTGTAACAGTTCATCCCATGGCTTTCCTACCTCTGCACCCTTGATAATGCGATCAATTCGGGCGCTGTGCTGTAAAAAACCGTACCAGCGACCCAAACTGTGACGCTTTAGTGCTTCGCGAACCAGCGGCTTACGACGCTCCCAGACGCGCTGTCGATTCAAAACGGCCTCGATCGCTGTGCCTTTGCGGACTTCAGCTGCCATCGCCGCAAGACTGCGTAATTCTCTATTCAACGCCCATAGCACCAGCACGGGCTCAATACCCTCGCCTTTTAAGCCATTGATTATCTTTATTGTTTTATCTGACCTGCCAGTCAAGGCGGTATCGACCAGCGTGTAAATACTATACCTGGCACTGTCCGAAACGGCTTCAGCGACGGCTTCAACATCAATCCGCCCGGAACCATGCAGCAACACCAGTTTATCTATTTCCTGGGCTGCTGCGAGTAAATTCCCTTCAACACGCTCCACCAGCAATGCCACGGCGTCACGCGAGGTTTGCAAACCATGTTGTCGCAGTCGTGTCTGCATCCAGTCATGCAACTGTGCGGCCTCAACAGGCCATACCTGTACCACAACGCCAGCCTGCTCCAGAGCCTGGGCCCATTTGGTTTTCAGCGCACTACTGTCCAACTTGCCACAAATGACCATTAACAGAGTATCGTCATTGGCATGCGCTACATAATCACGCAATACCCGCGCACCTTCATCACCGGGCTTTCCGGTAGGCAGATGTAATTCGATAATTTTTTTATCACCAAACAGTGACAGACTACTGGTTAATTGCAATACCTCATCCCAGGAGAATCCACGCTCAACAGTCCTGACTTCTCTCTCGGTAAAACCCTGTTGACGTGCTGCTTGTCGAATGGCATCACAGGATTCCTGCACCTGTAACGGCTCATCGCCTCCTACCAGGTAGACGGAAGCCAGTGATTGTTGTAAATGATGCTGTAGTTGATCAGGTTTGATTTTCATAGCGCTGTCGCAGCATAAAGATGTCTGCAATGGATACGGCCTTTCAAGGCTTGCTGACTGACTTTTGGGTATAACGAATTTTTCTCAGTATCACCTGTACCGCTTCTTCCTGCATATCCCGAACCAGGTTGGCCTGTTCACGCTCCTTGGCCAGCACCACATTCTCATTAAAACTGTAATCGCGTCTCAACTCGATGGTTTGTTTTGGCAAGATGATGCTGCCATCGTTTTTTCTGAGTGCAAAAGTGACTGAATAAAAACTTTCATATTCACGTACGCGGGCCGTATCACTGACAGACAAAACGCTCCTTTTCTGCTCTTCATTTTCAATCATCAGGATAGCTGTGGCCTGATCGATATCCGTGACCATTTCAGCCCCGGCTTGAATCAGGGCGCGTTGCAGATGGCGCGTTAAGATGACCGAGGCATCTGCCTGCAAATAAACCTTTTCCATACCTTGTGGTAAATCAGCATGCCCACGTAACTGGAATCCACAAGCGGTCAATGCCAGCATGGTTGTCAGCAATAACAGTCTGAATGCATGTATTAAATATTTTTGCATATTTCGTGTCTACTATTTCGCGACAATACTCACCAGCTTACCCGGCACAATGATCACTTTTTTGACTTCCATATCACCAATATTACGAATGACATTTTCATTGGCCAACGCCAATGATTCAATAGCCTTGTGGTCGCTATTGGCTGCAACATTAATAGTTGCTCGCACCTTGCCATTCACCTGAATGGCCAGATCGATGCTATCACGGACCAATGCATTTTCATCGACAAGTGGCCAGTCTGCCTGCAGGATATCATCGCCATAGCCCAGTTCAGACCACAGTGACATACTGATATGTGGTGCAACGGGTGACAACAAGCGGATAAGGATGCTCATTGTTTCATGATTAATACAGGCATCTGCATGGCTGGCATCACCCGCCGGACACCTGGCCAGGCTATTCAAAATTTTCATGCAGGCAGAAACCACAGTATTAAACTGGTAGCGACTGAAATCATTCAAGGCCTGTTGTAACCATTCGTGTATTTCCCTGCGTGTATTCTTTTGTTCCTCATTCAGGCTGTCTTGCTCAATAACGCTGTTACCCTGGTTACAGGCAATGATACTCGAACGGCGCTCATAGGCCTGTGTCCACAGACGCTTGAGAAAACGATAGGCACCTTCGACACCACTATCTGACCATTCCAATGACTGTTCCGGTGGTGCCGCAAACATGGTAAACAGTCGCACTGTATCGGCACCATATTGCTCTATCAATTGCTGTGGATCCACCGTATTGCCTTTGGATTTGGACATCTTGACCCCGTCCTTCAACACCATCCCCTGCGTCAACAATTTCTGGAATGGTTCATCGGTCGTAATCAGGCCTTCATCACGCATCAGTTTATTATAGAAACGCGCATATAATAAATGCAGGATGGCATGCTCGATACCACCGACATATTGATCTACAGGCAACCAGTAATTCGCGCGCTCGTCCAGCATCGCCTGGTTATTATCACGGCAGGCAAAACGCGCAAAATACCATGAGGACTCCATGAAAGTATCAAAGGTATCCGTTTCCCGTTCAGCCTCGTTACCGCATTGCGGACATGGCGTTTGATAAAATTCGGGCATACGTTTAATCGGTGAACCTATGCCGTCAAATATCACGTCTTCAGGCAGCGTAACCGGCAGATCATCATCCGGAACTGGCACTGCACCACAGTTTGAACAGTTAATAACAGGAATAGGCGCACCCCAATAGCGCTGTCGGGAAACACCCCAGTCACGCAAGCGGTAATTGACCTGTACCTGGCCTGATGATCGCTTCTGCAAATATCCGGCAATGGCATCAAAAGACTGTTTAAAATTCATGCCAGTGAATTCACCTGAATCAACCAGTTTGCCTTTATCGGTAAAAGCACACACACTCAAATCAATAGCACTGCCATCAGCAGGCTCTATTACCTGTTTAATGGGTAACTGGTATTTATGTGCAAACTCCCAGTCACGTTGATCATGTGCAGGCACCGCCATGACAGCACCTTCGCCATAAGCCATGAGCACGAAATTAGCGGCGAACACGGGAACAGTCTTGCCAGTCACCGGATGGATGGCATACAAACCAGTGTTGACACCTTTTTTCTCCATGGTTTCCATAGCCGCTTCAGAGGTTTCCATGTGACTACATTCCTGAATGAATGCGGCCAGTTCAGCAGAGGTTTCAGCAGCTTCTATCGCCAGTGGATGCTCAGGTGCAACCGCGACATAACTGACACCCATGAGTGTATCCGGACGCGTGGTGAAAACTTTCAGGGGTGCTTGCTTGCCTGCGATAGCAAACTGTATTTCCAGACCACGGGATTTTCCAATCCAGTTTTTTTGCATGGTACGAACCTGGTCTGGCCAGCCCGGCAGCTTATCCAGATCACGCAGTAATTCATCGGCATAATCGGTAATTTTCATGAACCATTGCGGGATTTCCTTGCGCTCGACTTGCGTATCACAACGCCAGCACTTACCTTCAATGACCTGTTCATTTGCCAGTACCGTCATATCATGCGGACACCAGTTTACCGGTGAAGTTTTTTTGTAGACCAGGCCTTTTTTAAATAAACGCGTGAACAGCCACTGCTCCCAACGGTAATACTGAGGATGACAGGTGGCCACTTCCCTGTCCCAGTCATAGGCAAAGCCCAGACGTTGCAGCTGCGCCTTCATGTAATCTATATTTTCATAAGTCCATTTAGCCGGCGCGACCTTGTTTTTAATCGCGGCGTTCTCGGCCGGCAAGCCAAAAGCATCCCAACCCATAGGTTGCAGCACATTTTTACCCAACATGCGCTGATAGCGGGCAATAACGTCCCCCAGAGTGTAGTTGCGCACATGGCCCATATGCAGACGGCCACTCGGATAAGGAAACATGGCCAGGCAATAGTATTTCTCCCTATCCGGGTCTTCAATTACCTTAAATGTTTGATTTTTCAGCCAGTAATCCTGTGCACTGACTTCAATTTCACTATGTTTGTAGTTCGATTCCATTGCTTTTTACTGTCCAGTTTTAATCGCACATATAAGATTAGGAAGGATACCTTAATTGGAAGATACTAGGAACCAGCAATGAGAAATGAATACCTCGTTCCTAGTTCCTAGTTCCTAGTTCCTGC
>Ga0316205_10002909_pt1 | contig 16888 bp, 16 predicted proteins | sample 3monthpyrite_MG_FD_204941 | JGI IMG/M metagenome (GOLD analysis project Ga0316205, IMG submission 204941) | Microbial mat bacterial communities from mineral coupon in-situ incubated in ocean water Damariscotta River, Maine, United States -... | ecosystem: Environmental > Aquatic > Marine >... | reverse complement strand
TAACACCTGTCAAGTAATTTTGCAATAGGCCAGCTATTATCACACAAATTGTTTACAGTTGCGAAATGCACAAACCACCGCGCGGTGGGCGATCAACCCCGCTGAATTTCAAACTGAGACACTACCCAAAATCCAAATGCACCCCAAGCGGCAGCGCATTTGGAGGTTTAATGCGCTCAATCCGTGGTGCGGCTTTCGGCACTCTGCCAGAAATGCGCCGCAAACAGCCCAAGCAATACCCATGCCGCAAAGCTGACACCAAAAGCGCGCGCCGCAAACAAAGCACCAATTTCGGTGGGGGCAAGGCCGGCAAATTCGGCGGGCTCCGGTGCCCCGATCACATGTGGCGCGAGCAACAACACAATTGCCGCACCCCAAGCCGCCCAATGCCGCCCGAAAGCAAGCATCCACATCGCAACAACGCCGGAGATTACGGTGGCAAACCACCAAATCTGACGATCAGCCAATTCGGCAGCGGCAACGCCCGGCACTTCGGGCGCAAGCGAGAACCCGGGGGCCATAACCACCGCAACAAACCCGGCAGCCCCCCAAAGCAGCCCTTTGCGCGCCGAAAGTGCGTGGCCCCGCTCCGCGGCAAAGGCCATTGCGGTAACCAGCAACAGAGCGAATGCGATATAAACAGCGATCGTGAACACGATGCTCAGGCCATCCCGGGTGAAATCAAAGCCGGGAACCTCCTGTATCGCGCTGACAGCGCTGCCGCCGAAATGCACAAGCTGGCCGGATTCGTAAAGCTCGGCATGCAAAAGAACAGGTTGAACAAAGAAAAGCTGCAACAGGCCGGCAATCAGGCCTGCTGCAGCACCAGCGAACAACGCGCTGGTAAAAATGCGGGTAAACACCGCTTAGTGGCAGGGAAAGCCGGTTGAGTGGCGCACATCATGTGCGGCACCATGCAGGGTTGAGCCTTGCGCAACCCCGACAACAAAGAGCAGGCTAAGTCCCATCAATGCTGCCGCTATCATTGGCAGGCGTTTTGATTCGGTAGCCGCAAAGGCTGTTGATTGGCTGGTCATATGCGTTTCCTTTTTGCCGTCACACCCGACGGTTGGGATCAAGTTCACGCTTGGCAGGTCTCCTGGCTCACGGGTCGATGTGCGGCGCCGGCCTTCCCTGCAAAGCTTGCAAGTGGCCATGGTGGCGCGCACTCTCCGCATACAGTCGCGGGGGCGGCTTTGGCATCGGACGCCCGCTTAGGTCCGCCCTGTCCAAATTCCCTCTTCGTTTCCTGACACTTTGTGCCAATACGGAAAACCAAGCCCGCCGACGGTATGCCAAATGGCATACCTTTACAAGATTATTTATCGACGGTCACAAATGGCCCTTGCGGGAAAAAGCGGGTTTTGCCCGCGCTCACTCCTTTTCCAGAATCTTGCGGCGTTCTTCATAATCGGCCGCCTCTATTTCGCCCCGCGCCAGACGTTCTTTTAAAATATCCAGCGCGTTGTCTTTTTGGTTTTTACCGCTGTCGCGGTCCATCGCCCAGCGAAAAGCAAACACGATTGCCGCGATGACCAGTATCCAAAAAACAAACATCCCGCCATAGCCCATCATCGACCAGCCATAGCTATTGCCCCACATATGCTCGACATAGCGGCTGTCGGGAAATTCCTGCGCGACCACGCTGCCTGCTGCAAGGCTGCCGGCAGCCGTGGCCAGTATCAGTTTTCCATATTTTGTCATTGTCTTCAGTCTCCATTGTTTAGGTGAGTATCATCATTTTTATTTAGGTGCCGCCCCCGCAACCGCCGCAAAACCGCCCATAAAACCGGCAGACCGGTGATAAAACCAAGCGCAACCGCCCAGTAAAAGGCACTGCCCGCCTGACCGCTGGCCATTTCGGCACCGAAATGCGCCAGCAAAAAGCTGGCCGGAATGATTCCGGCGAGCGTTGCCAGGGCAAACCGCCAGAATGTCAGACTGCTCAGGCCGGCTGCATAGCTAACCAGATCAAACGATATGAACGGCATCAAACGGCTGGCGAATACAATCCACATCAGCACAGCCTGACTGCCGAGAAACTTCATGCCCGAGAGCCGCTCGCCAAACCAGCGGCGCATGGTTTCGCGGCCCAATATACGTGCCAGCGCAAAAGCGATCATGGCACCGATTTCGGCACCGATAAGCACATAGAAGGAGCCCTCGGTATGCCCGAATACAGCCCCCGCAGCCAAGGCTATCGGGGCGCTGGGGATCGGGCTAAATACCACCGCCACGCACATCAGCACAATTATGAGCAGCGGCCCCCAAAGCCCGGCGCGGTTCGCCATAGCTGCAATCTGGTCACGGTTTACCCAGCTGAAGGCTTCGGCAAACCACGGCGGTTGAAAAACCACAACCGCCGCAACCAGCGCCACAAAGATGGCAAAAAGCGCAAAACGCCATGAAAGATGCCGACCCATTCAAGCGGCACTGGCAATAGCAGCCAGCAGGCCATGGGCCCGCGGGGCGGCCGGATCAATAGTGCCGATACGGGCATCGACAGCGTCGATGCCCGTATCTTTGATCAGTCGGTCGCGCGCGCAAGCCATTCGTTAGAATCTTTCATTTACGAACGAATATACTTGATAAGCGCGACCACGGCAACGACTACCAGTAAGGTTACCAGCAGCATTCCGATACCGCCAAAGCCGTAACCCATGCCATAACCCATGCCGGATTCTACTTGATAGTTCATGAGCGTTTCTCCTTTGGAATAAGGGTATCAGTTACCCTGGTTTTGCATCGCTCCGCTGTTTTGGGTGCCCATGCCCATACCCATGCCGGTGGCGGGGCCGGGAACAGGGGAGGGGGTGGCTTTTGGTTCGCCGGATTGCTGCGCGCGCCAGCCCATCATATTTTGGGCGCGCTCCTGCAGGGCAGTGATTTCGTCAGCCGTGATCTGGCCGTCACCATCATTGTCGAGCTTCTGGAACCGGTCAACCATGGCTTCGCGGATGGAAGCGCTGTGCGCGACCTCGAATTCGGCAATAGACAGGGTGCCGTTTCCGTCGGCGTCATAGTCTTGCAGCAGGGTTTTCAGGCCTTCGCCATCAATGCCCGGCCCCATCAGGCCGCCCATGGCACCCATCTGGCCGCCACCAAAGCCGCCGCCCATGCCGCCCATGCCACCGGCTGCGCCGCCCATCTGGCCGTGCACTTGCTGCATCATCTGCATCATTTGCATCATGCCACCCTGGCCGCCCATGCCGGCGCCGCCCTGGCCGCCCATCATGCCGGCGCCGCGGCTACCAATGCCAACACCTTGGCCGCCCATCATGCCGGCACCCTGGTTACCCATCATGCCTGTGCCCTGATTACCGATGGCCGCGCCACCGTATCCGCCCATATTTCCGGCAGGATGGTTATAATGGCCGCCCGCATAAGCGGGAAGTGCTGTAGCAGCACCCACAGTTAGGGCAACAACAAGACCGAGAGCTGTTTTTTGATTGTGTTTCACGACATCACCTCATTTGTTTCGTGTTTCGATGCCCTCTATGTAGGGGCTGTTTGTCGCAACACCATGCCGTAAAACCCGAATTTTGTATCCGTTTGTCGCAAACCGAATACCTGCTACACTCGGATACATTTTCTTTGCAAAATATGTAAAAACCTGCGCTAAACGGAAAAGATCATGACGGAAAACACATATAACAAGCCACATATCCTGATCGTGGATGACCACCGCGAGATTCGCGATGCGGTTTCCCGATATCTGGAAAGGAACGGCTTTCGGGCCTCTTCGGCGCGGGATGCCATTGAAATGGATGCCAAACTGGCGGCGGGCAGGTTTGATCTGATGGTGCTGGATGTGATGATGCCCGGCGAAGACGGGCTCTCTATTTGCCGGCGGCTGAGCGCCGAAGGGCGACTGCCCATTTTGATGCTGACAGCGCTGGGCGAAGAAACCGACCGCATTATCGGGCTCGAAATCGGCGCGGATGATTATTTGCCCAAACCCTTTAACCCGCGCGAATTGCTGGCCCGTATCAAGGCCATTTTGCGCCGGAAAGAGCGGGTCGAACCATCGGCTGGCCAGCTTACCGGTAAGCGCATCGGGTTTGCGGGCTGGATTCTGGACACAGACCGCCGCCTGCTGAGCCGGGCCGAAACAGATGAGGAAACCGAGCTGACCACCGCCGAATTCAAATTGCTGACCGTCTTTCTGGAACGCCCGCGCTTTGTGCTGACCCGCGACCAGTTGCTGGACCTGACCTCGGGGCGCGCCGCCCAGGTGTTTGACCGCACCATCGATAATCAGGTCAGCCGCCTGCGCCGCAAAATCGAAACCGAACCCGCAAAGCCCGAAATTATTGCAACGGTGCGCGGCGGTGGCTATTGCCTCGCCACGGATGTGAGCAACCTCTGATGCGGCGGCTGATCCCGAAAACGCTGCGCGGGCAGCTGGTGATCATGATTTTGGCCACCTTTGTGGTTGTGCAGGGTTTTAACCTGTGGCTCTTTTTAGACGAGCGAAGCCTCGCGGTGCGTGCCGCGCTGGGGCTGGAAGCCGCAGGACGCGCCGCCAATGTGGTGCGCTTGCTCGAGGTCGCCCCGCAAGAGCTTCGCCCCGATATTTTGCGGGCGGCTGATTCTCCCCTGGTGCGCTTTGCCTTGGCACCAACGGCATCTGTTGACCACAACGACCATGACGACAACAAAACAATAGCCAGACAAATACAAAGCCTGCTGGGCGATAACGTAAACCGAGAAATTCGCGCCGAATTACACGAGGTCTTTCCGGCAAATGCGGCTGCAAACACGCCGTCCGGAATGCCCAGAATGTCCGGAATGCCCAGAATGCACGAAAATATGGCTGGAACAGCCACCTCGCCGCTGCAAATGAGGGTCTCTATCGCGTTGCAGGATGGTAACTGGCTGAATGTCTCTACGCGGTTTCAGCGACCGCCCATCCAGTGGCCGTGGTTCAGCACACTCTCCTTTGCGCTCGCCACCCTGATTATTACGGCCATTATCTGGATAACCCTGAGCCGCCTGACCGGCCCGCTCCGCAAGCTGGCGGATTCAACCGAAAGCCTCGGCCGCGGCGAGGCGGTGCCGGAACTGCCAACCCAGGGGCCGGAAGAATTAACCCGCCTGACCACCGCCTTCAACCGTATGCAGGCGCGGCTCAGCCAGTTTGTGGCCGAGCGCACCCGTATGCTGGCCGCGCTCGGCCATGATCTGCGCTCGCCCCTCACCGCCATGCGGGTGCGGGTGGAAATGGTCGATGATACCGAAACCCGCGAACGCCTGGTTTCGATCATCGCCGAAATGCAGGAGATGGTTGACTCGACCCTTTCGTTTGCCAAAGGGATGGTCACCTCCGAAGATAGCCAAACCATAGATGTTTATGAGTTTTTAAAAGGGGTAACCACAGATTTAGCGGCGGTTGGCGGCAAGGTCAGCCTGACGGTGCCAAAAGGGTTGATGGTTCGGATCAAGCCGGTTGCGATGCGCCGGGCAATGCGCAATATAATTGAAAACGCCGTCCGGTATGGCCAGCAAGCCGATGTGAGCGCCGAGCGCACCGGCAACTCCATTATCATTCGGGTTACCGACAAGGGCGAGGGCATTCCGGAGGCGGATCTGGAGCGGGTTTTTGACCCGTTCGTGCGCATCGAAAAATCCAGAAGCCTCGAAACCGGCGGCACCGGCCTGGGCCTGTCTATTGCCCGCACCGTGATCTATGCCCATGGCGGCGATATAAAACTGTCAAACCTGCCCGAAGGCGGCCTCGGTGTCGCGGTATCGCTTCCGGCGTTTTCCGAAGATGCGGCGGCTGTGATCGCCAAAACCAGCGCGTAAACCAGCCGGCCCTAGGCAAACAGAACCGGGCATTCCCGCGCGCATTTATTGCGCAGGATGATATAGATCAGGTGCAGCGTGCCCAACCCGGCCAGCAAGCAGAAAAACGAAATATAGGCGTAGCGCAAAAACAGGATATCAACGACCACCACCGCGACGATGGTCAGTGAAAACCAGCGCATATGCAGATAGGTCGAGATCGCGGGCGGCGCGATGATCAGGAACAGATAGATCGTATAGGTCACCTCGCGCGGCATCAGATAATCCAGAATCATCGTGCCCTCATAGGCCAGCGAATTCTGGTTGACCGTCACCTCCACCCAATCGGGGTTGAGCAAATGCGGCACATAGAGCGACAGGCCAAAAGCGAGCCCGGCCAGGGTCATGGCCAGCATATAGGGGCGCCTTTTGCTTTCGGGTGGCTCCAGCACATAGCTGGCCAGCGGTATCCAGAAGGGCCACATGAACCAGGTGAAAAAGATAAAGCCCATCGCGCCCAAAAGGGTGGTGGCAGGATCACCGGTATTGACACCCCACCAGACATTGCCTTCCATAAACTGCTGCAGCCCCGCAAATACCGGCATCAAGGCAACCGGCAGGTAGCGCTTGTTTATTTGAACCGCCCTTACGGTGGCATAGCCGCCACCGGCAAGCAAAAAAACGCTGGCCGAAAAACTGACTGTCTGGGATAGGCACATTTTAGGGCTCCTTATAGTGATGCTCTGGGGGGGTGGCTAGTGTTTGCTGTCTGCCTGTGGCGCGGTCCAGCGTGAAAGATAAATACGTTCGGAGATGAAAACTAGCGTGATCGCCGCGCCGGCGTAAAGCACAATCATCGGGTCGGTCCGCAGTTTCAGGAAGGTAAAGGCGGCCAGGACGATGGCGTCAAAACCCATTGCGGCCAGCAAAATTGCGGCATTTGCCTTGATTTCATGGCGCAAGTGGCGAAATACGCCCCAATGCACCAACATATCCATGATCAGGTAAAAAAACGCCCCCAGCGAGGCAATGCGGCCGAGATCAAAAAACACCGCCAGCAATGATGCCAGCACCACCGTATAAACCAGCGTATGGCTACGAACCGGGCCGGACATTCCGAAATGGCTATGCGGGATCATTTTCATATCGGTTAGCATCGCCAACATGCGCGACACCGCAAAAACACTGGCCAAAACCCCCGATGCCGTGGCCACCGCCGCCAAAACCACGGTAAAATAAAACCCGAACCGGCCCAGTGCCGGTGATGCCGCTTCGGCAAGCGAATAATCCTTGGCGGCGATGATCTGGTCAATCGTCAGGTTGGCACCGACAGCAAAGGCAACCAACAGGTAAACCACCACACAAATCGCGATCGAGATCATGATGGTGCGCCCGACATTGCGGTGCGGGTCGGTTATTTCGGCACCGCTATTGGTGATGGTGGTAAAGCCCTTGAAGGCCAGTATTGACAATGCCATCGACGCCACAAAGCCGGTGGCGCTAAAGCCGCCCGCCGTGCTGCTGGCCTCGGGGAAGCTGAATCCGCCAGACCAGAGCGCAACAATGCCAAACAGAATGATTCCGCCAATTTTCAAAACGGCCATGAGCAAGGAAAGCAGGCCAACCGAGCGGTTTCCCGAAATGTTGACAAGATAGGCAAACAGGATAACCCCGACCGACAATACCGGCACCAGCAGCCCGCCCGAAATATCAAACGGCCGCAACACATAGGTGGCAAAGGTGCGCGCCACCAGGCTTTCCGATATCACCATCGACAGCGCCATCAAAAGTGCGGCAGCGGCAGCGATCGCCCCGGGCCCGTAAGCCTTTTGCAGGATCATCGCGATCCCGCCGGAAGACGGCCAGGCATTTGACATTTTGATATAGCTATAGGCGCTGAAGGAGGTGACAATGCCACCCAGCACAAAGGATAGGGCAAAATACGGCCCGGCAAGCTGGGCAATCTGCCCGGTCAGCGCAAAAATGCCCGCCCCGATCATCACACCGGTGCCCATGCCCACCGCACCCGCCAGCGTGATGGACCCCTTGTTGAAATCATCGTCGCCGTGTGATTTTTTCATGTATCTGCCTTCCGGTTGATTTACTCACTAAGCCCGCCAGCCACGATTGGCCAGCGAAAACCAAAACCGGCTTTGCCCGCAGCGAGGGTGCCGGCGCGCGCCATGCCTTGATAAATTTATCACCTTGATAGCGGGCTTGCCCTTTGCTCTCAGCTATCTGCCTTTGGTTGGTCTGCGGCGGCGCGGCCAAGGCTGGTGCTAACCCTTGTTTCTGGCAATACCCGGCGCAAGGCCGCCAGCGCCGCCTCAAGGGCTATGTGATCGGTGATCATTGTTGCGCCTTGCTGCGGTGGTTCCCGGTCAACCCTAACCCCTGAAAGCGTGGCTAAAATCACCGCGGCTGTCGCCTCGGCCTGATCACCGGTTTCAACGCGGATCTGGCCTGCCAGCTGGCCATTGTCATCATAGCCCTCAACCACAATCCGGGTATGGGCTTGCCCGAATGCGGGGCCACGCAGCATCCATTTGGCGAGTTTGCGGGCGTTTCGGCCTATGGCCGGGCCAAGCCCCAAACCCAGTATCAGCGCCAGTGAGCGGGTCATCCATGGCGGATCGATGGCAACAAAACTGCGCACGGTTTTCAGGCGGTTTTCCGACCGTTGCGCTATCAACATTTGCTCGGCAAAACCATAGCCGATGGCGCGGCGCGGCCGTTGGCCTTTGCCAAAGGCAAAGCTGCGCTTCAATTGGCCGGGTGTGACCTCGCGCTGTTCATGATCAATGATAACAGGGTAGGGTTTTGCCGCCGCGCCCAAAAACCACTCTGTTGCCGCCACCCCGTAATGGCGGCCCATTCCCATCTCCAGGCCAATGTCTATCTGCACGGTTTCGGGGGCTTTTGCTGCAATCTCGGCCGCAAGTAAATTGGTTAGCCCGGGGGCGGCCCCAACCCCCAAAATGGCGGTTCCAGGCCCTGCTGCGCCGTGCAAGGCGGCCTCGATAGCGCCCAGATAAGCGGGCGTGGCCGAGCTTTCCAGCCAGCAGCCGCCGGAATCGACAACCTGTCGGGCATAGGCGGGCGGTGTTACTTCGGTCAGGTTTACGACGCACGCGTTGGCGGTTGTTTCCAGCCCCCCGGGCTGCGTGAGATCATGGGAAATATGGCGCAAGCGGCCGCCATGAGTATCAAATGCCGCAGTGTTGCGCCTGGAAACCGAGGTCACAACAGCATCGGTATTCTCCAGCAGCAGCCTTGCAAGCCGGGCCCCGACATCGCCGGAGCCGCCAAGCAGCACAACCTCCGGTGCCGCCAGCGCCAAAAATGCTTCCGGGGCGGCATTGCTGCCCCCCCGGTTGGTCATTTCTTCAGAAGGGGCTGCGGGCCCGGTTGCCCTAATCGTGCCCTTCTTCTGCTGGCGCTTCCTCTTCTTCGCCATGTCCATCGGCTTCCTCTTCTGCGTCGCCGTGGCCGTCTTCTTCTTCGCCTTCATCCGTATGGCCCATCATTGCCTCGATTTCTTCGGGAATGTCAGCCTCGGAAAACTTTTTCTGCGCCTCGGCATCGTGAACAAAGGCAATGATAGCCGCCAGCTCTTCGCCATTGAGCTCGATCACGCCGCCAAGTTCGTCGCGCTGCAGCTCAACCATGGCCTCGGCACCCTGCCACATGCGCGCAGCGAAATCGAACGGGTTCATCGGCAGTTCCATGAACTCGGCATCGAGCATTGGACCATCCAGACCGCCAACATCGTTGATCGAATGGCAGACCACGCAGCCTTTCGAGGCAAACAGGGTGCGGCCCGCTTCTGCGTTCATTTCCGGCAATACCAAGCCGGCGCTGGCGATGCCGGTATCGGCAAATGAAGGGCCGGCAAGTGTGGCTGCAAATATGGCAATCGGTATGATTTTGGCGTTGATCATGGTGTTTTCCTTTGTCCCAGACGATTTAGCATTCTAAATTGCAAAAATAGCCTACGCCAGATCATGCCGTGGTTTAAAGTTCGGAATTTGGGCAATGGCCACTGCACCCCTTTTTTTTCAATTCGGCCGCAATGTGGCCGCACTGGCGGCACCCGCCGGGTTTATTTTTTTCCGGGTCGGCTCACCATCCTTTGAATAGATACACGATCTCGCAATACCACACGCACCCCGCTCGCGGCGCATCGCTTTCGGTGCTTAAAATCGAGCACACCGACCGGGGGATCAATGACAGGGTGAATCACCAGATCGGCCGCCTTGAAGCGCAGGTGTGAATGCTCGCTTTGGCAAATCTCGAGCGCGCGGATCATTGCCTGCATCCCGTTGGCGGGCTTGTTATGGGTATTGTCTAGCGCAACATCGACCGCCAAAACCACATCCGCACCGGCGTCGCGCACCACATCAACCGGCGCCAGATCACAATAGCCGCCATCCACCAGCACCCGCCCGCCTATTTCAGCCGGGGGCAGAATGCCGGCCAGCGCGGCACTGGCATAAAGCGCCGCCGAAGCCGGACCTGAGCCAAAAACCACCCGCTCGCCGTTTACAATGTCGGTTGCGGTTGCAAAAACCGGAATGCGGCCTTCATCGAGCGATTTTTCCAGCGTTAATCCGGATAAAACCATGCGCCCCCAATCGGCGGTTGGCTGCCCGATACCCCAGCCAAAATACATGCCGGTGATCGCTCTTTGCGCCACCCGCAGGTTGCGAAAATAATTTAGGGTTCCGGGCATCGAAAAATCCGGCAGCGGCGGAAAGCCGGAAACATCCATATTCATCAGCGCGTCATACCAGTCCTCGTTGAGCGCATAGGTCGCACCGACCACGGCCCCCATCGACACGCCGACGATAAAATCCGGATAGATGCCAATATGGTTAAGCGCCCGCAAAACACCGACATGTGCAAATCCGCGCGCGCCGCCGCCTGACAAGACCAGCCCTACCTTTGGCTTTCGAGGTCGTTTACTGCGCATGGCTGTCACCCTCAATCTCGCCAACCCGCCGCCATTTGGTTGGCAGGTCGGAAATGGTGGCAGGGATGGCGGTGGTACCCGCTATCCCCGCCAGAGTTGTGTAGGCAATGGCAGCGCCAAGGATTGTCTCTATCCTCATTTGCGGTTGCCATCGCATTTTTTAAGCCTCGCTCCCTAGAATTTAACGTTGCGAAGCCGCAGCGCATTGCTGACCACCGAAAGCGACGATGCCGACATCGCGAAAGCGGCAAATATCGGCCCGATCAGGATACCAAAGAACGGGAACAGAATACCCGCTGCAATCGGCACCCCGGAGGCATTGTAAACAAGCGCAAAGAACAGGTTTTGGCGGATATTGCGCATTGTGGCCTTTGACAGCCGCCGCGCGCGGACAATACCGTCAAGGTTGCCCTTTACCAGCGTAAGCCCGGCGCTTTCGATCGCCACATCGGCACCGGTGCCCATGGCAATGCCAACATCGGCCTGCGCCAGTGCGGGTGCGTCGTTCACACCGTCACCGGCCATGGCAACCTTGCGGCCCTCGGCCTGCAGCTCCTTGATGATGCGGGCCTTGTCTTCGGGCATGACATCGGCACGGATCTCGTCGATCCCGAGCCTTCCGGCAACCGCTTTGGCAGTGCGCTCGTTATCGCCGGTGGCCATGATGATCCGGAAGCCCAGCTCGTGCAGCGCCTTCAGTGCCGCCGGGGTGGTTTCCTTGACAGGGTCGGCCACGCTGACCAGCCCGGCGATCTTGTCACCCAAAACCACAAACATCACGGTTTCGCCTTCGTCACGCCGCGTGTTGGCTTTTTCGATCAGCGCATCGGCTTTCAGGCCCATTTGCGTGATCAGTTTCAGGTTGCCAAGCGCGACGGCCTTGCCATCCACCACGCCCTTGACGCCCATACCGGTGATAGCCTCGAAATCCTCGGCCTTGACCATTTCGACGCCGCGTTCTTCAGCGCCGCGCACAATCGCTTCGGCCAGCGGGTGTTCGGAGCCGCGTTCCAGTGATGCGGCCAGCCGCAGCACTTCGGTTTCATCGTGGCCGGATTCCGGCAAAACCGCCACCAGCTTGGGTTTGCCTTCGGTCAGGGTGCCGGTCTTGTCGACGATCAGCGTATCGACTTTTTCAAACCGCTCCAGCGCCTCGGCGTTTTTGATCAGCACACCCATCTGGGCACCGCTGCCGGTAGCTGTCATGATCGACATCGGAGTTGCCAGACCAAGCGCACAGGGGCATGCGATGATCAGCACAGCCACCGCCGAGATCAACCCGTAGGAAAGCGCAGGTTCAGGCCCCCAAAGCGCCCAGGCCCCAAAGGACAGAACCGCGATCAAAATAACGACCGGCACAAAGTAGCCCGCCACCATATCCGCATATTTCTGGATAGGCGCGCGCGAACGCTGGGCGTTGGCCACCATCTGGACGATCTGGCTCAGCATCGTGTCGGCGCCCACCCGCTTGGCTTCGATCACCAGCGAGCCGGTGCCGTTGATCGTGGCACCCGTCACCGCATCGCCTGTCACCTTTTCAACCGGCACCGGCTCACCCGAAATCATGCTTTCGTCAATCGACGTGCGCCCTTCGATAACTTCACCGTCGACCGGCACCTTTTCGCCCGGGCGCACCCTTATGTGGTCGCCGACAAGCACATCTTCCAGCGCCACTTCTTCCTCACTGCCATCGGGGCGGATAACCCGCGCGGTTTTGGCCGCCATATCGAGCAGCGCCCTGATAGCCTTGCCCGTGCCTTCGCGGGCGCGCAGCTCCATCACCTGGCCAAGCAATACCAGCGTGACAATAACAGCGGCAGCTTCGAAATAGACGCCAACCGCGCCGGTTTCGGGGTCTCGGAACCCTTCCGGAAAAATATCCGGATAGATCACGGCGACCATCGAAAAGATAAAGGCAGCCCCGACCCCCATGCTGATCAGGCTGAACATGTTCAGATTAAGGGTGCGGAACGATTTATAGCCGCGTTCAAAGAAGGGCCAGCCCGACCAGAGAATAACCGGTGATCCGATCAGCACTTCGATCCAGAGCGAGGTCTGTTCGCCAAAAAATTCCCTGATCTGGGGATAGCCGAGATAGGTTGGCATTGTCAGGATAAGAAGCGGCACCGTCAGCGCGATACCAACCCACATGCGGCGGGTAAAATCCACCAGTTCGGGGTTCGGGCCGTCATCATCGAGGCTGACGGTTTCCGGCTCCAGACCCATGCCGCAAAGCGGGCAGGAGCCCGGACCGGGATTACGCACCTCGGCATGCATCGGGCAGGTATAAACGGTGCCGGTAAAACCCGGCGGCACCAAATCGTAACTGCCGTCTTTGCTTTTGGAATCGGAGGCATGGTGGTGGCAATCATGCCCATGATGATCATGCCCGCCATGGTCGCTGCTGCCTTCGGGCACCAGATGCATGTTGCACTCGGGGCAATCACCCGGTTCGGTGCGCCGGATTTCGGGGTGCATCGGGCAGGTATAGACTGTCCCGGTATAATCGGCAGGAATGTCTCCGGCCGCCGCGGCCTTGCTAGGCGTGTGCTGGCCATGCCCGCTATGGGCGCTATGGCCACTGTGGCTTGCATGCCCGCCATGGTCGCTGCTGCCCTCGGGCACCAGATGCATGTTGCACTCGGGGCAATCACCCGGTTCGGTGCGCCGGATTTCGGGGTGCATCGGGCAGGTATAGACTGTCCCGGTGTAATCGGCAGGAATGTCTCCGGCCACCGCGGCCTTGCTAGGCTTGGGTTTACTCGAATGTTTTGTCATTTGGTCTTTCCTTATTGAATGGGCATAAAAGAAGGGTTCGGCCTTCCGGTTGTTGGAGAGTCACAAGATGCGTCATGTCCAGTGACCAATATTTTGCGAAGCCGTCGCCAGCGGCGTCGCGATCGAAATTCCGTTGCTTTCATGGCAAATGGTGTTTGTGGTGACAATGCGCGCCGCGCCGGCGGCACGGATATCGGCATAGGCCGACCCGGCAAAAACCGCATGGATGATGACACAAGCCGCCGGCTTGGCCCCGAGCGCCCGCAGCCGGTTCAGGCTGCGCACCAGTGTTTGCCCGGTTGAGGCGATGTCATCAAGGATAACCGGGGTGCCCGCGCGCAATGCTCCGCTTTCGGGAAGGCTGACTTCAACCTTGCGATCCCCCTGCCGGACCTTTTGCAACACTTCATAGGGGCGCTCTGCCAAGCGGGCGACCTCGGCCACCCATTGCTGGCTTTCGCTATCGGGCCCCAGCAAAACAGCGTCGGGAATATTGTCGGTGATCCAGGCGGCGATCAGCGGCGCAGCCGCGACATGGGCCGCGGGCATCGAAAACAGCGGCGACAACTCGGGGTTGCGATGCAAATGCGGGTCAACCGTGACCAGCCAGTCAAAGCTTTCCTCCAGAAAGTCCGCAAATAGCGGCGCGCTCACCGTCTCGCCGGGGTGAAAGCGTTTATCCTGCCGCATATAGGCCAGATATGGCGCGATCAGCCCCACAGATTCGGCGCCGAATTCAAGGGCGGTTTTCGCGGCAAAGCGCAGCGGCAGCGCCAGCCGGTCGGGGCGACGCAGCGTTGCCAGCAGGGCAACATCGCGCCCGGCCAGATCAGGCGGCAGCGATACGAGGCTTTCACCGTCGGGAAAATGCCGCCACGCGAGCTCGCGCAGTTCTGCCCCTGCCAGCGGGGCCATTTCGGCAGCAAGGGTCAGCATGTCAGGAAAGGCGATGATGACCGGTTTCATGACGCCTCCGCCATGATAAAGCTCTGTGGCTGGCTGGTGGCATAATCCATGGCATAGGCCAGTTCGCCCGGCGTTTCGGCGTGAATTTCGAACAGGGGCTGGCCGGAAGAAACATTTTCGTTGGGTGCCGCCCGTAAAAGCACCCCGGCAGCCTGCGCCCGCGGGGCACCGGCCAATTTGGCAATGCGGGCAATCACCCGGTTGTCAACGGCAGCGATTTTACCGGTTCGGGCCGCCAATACCGGGGCATGGTGGGGCGCGGGGCGCGGCGCGGTAAAGCCGCCCTGCGCTTCGCAGATCGCCATGAATTTTGACACTGCCGCACCGCTGTCCAGCAATGTTCTGGCGCGTTCCCGCCCGGTTCCGGCGGCAGTGCCCGGGGCCAGTTCCAGCAGTTTCCCGGCCAGATCAAGCGCGCGGTCGCGCAGGTCGGGGGGGGCGTTTTTTTCGCACCGCAACACAGACAGAACATCCCGCGCCTCGAGCGAAGGCCCAATGCCGCGCCCCACCGGTGCCGTGCCATCGCTTTGGTGCACAGACAGGGCAAGGCCGAGGGCTTTCGCAACCCCGCTCAGGCGCGCTTGCAGCAAATCTGCCGCCTTGCCTGAGCGCACCTTGGCGGTTGGGCCCACCGGCATATCGATCAGCACATCGCTGGCACCGACCGCTGCCTTTTTTGACAATATACTGGCCACCAGCTGGCCCATACTGTCAAAATCCAGCGGTCTTTCGATGCGGATCAGCATGTCATCCACCGGGCTGAGGTTGAGCTTGCCACCCCAGACAATGCAGCCGCCCTCGGCCTCGACAACCTTGCGCAGTGCCCGGGTAGACAGATCAACCGGCGCCATCACTTCCATTGTGTCGGCAGTGCCCGCTGGTGATGTGATCGCGCGAGACGAGGTTTTGGGGATCAGATGCCCCGCCGCCGCCACGATCGCCACCACGATCGGGGTGGTGCGGTTGCCCGGCAAGCCGCCCACACAGTGTTTGTCCAGCACATGGCGCTCGCCCCAATCCAGCGTATCTCCGGCTGCCTGCATCGCCCGTGTCAGCGCTATGGTTTCACCCAAACCCAACCGGCCACCGGCGCAGGCAGTGATAAAAGCCGCCAAATCAAGGTCTGAAAGCCGGTTGTTCAATGTATCTGTGATGATGGCGTCAAATGCGTCCTGATCCAGTGTTTGACCATAGGCCTTGGCCCGGATCGACGAGGTTGAAACCGGCGGCTCCGGGTGGGAAAACCGCGCCAGTGCGCCTTCGGTGGCAGCCAGTGCGGCCCATGCGGCTTCTGAAAGCGCGGCCGTATCGGTGCCCAGCCACTTCGCGCCGGAAACGACATTCAAGGTGGCAATGACATCCCTGTCACCAAGATTGATCTGAATTCGGGTCAGCGCGGCAAAACCTTCGGCGCGGCACAAATGACAGTCTTCGTGCATATAAACAACCGGCTGGCGATAGGTGTCGATGCCGGCGCGCGAAAGCGGCAATATGTCGGGATGCCGGGTCATGCCAGCCTGCCCCGCAGGTGCACGGATAGAAGCCGCAAAGAGGCTTGGTTGAATAGGGTCATGTAAACACCTCCTTGCGGCTACGGGTTATTGGGCTAGCGAGAAGCCACCATCTGGTGGCCTTCGCCGTCGACCTCGAAATCACCCACGGCGGCCAGTGTCGCCCCGTCAATGATCCAGACCTTTGGTTCGGCGCGCGACGACACGTAAAATGTGCCGGTGCCGGGGATATTTGTCAGATGATAGGGCTCTGGTGCCAGAGCGGCAAAAGTAACGGCCCCGCTGGCAAGCGCCACCGCCGCAACCTTGTCTTCTCCGCGACCGGCAACATAAAGCGTGCTGCGGTCATCCGACAAATCCAGCCCGTGCAATTCACCGCCAATGGTAAAGCTGCGTTTTTCCGCGCCGTCTTGCAGCGACAGTTCTATCACCTTGCCCGCCTGGGCATCGGCGGCATAAAGCGTTCCTGTATCCGGGTCTATGGCAATGTGTTCGGGGGCATCACCTGCTACCAGATTGCGGCGCACGATACCGCGGGCCAGATCAACTTCGCTGATCGTGCCGTTCCCGGCATTGGAAACATAAACGATTGAGGGGTCGGCGCCGAAAGCGGCGTAATTGGGCATACTGCCGGTTGGCACAAAAGCTGTGAGCGCAAAACTTGTCAGGTCGATCACAGAAACCCCGTCACCGGAGGGATGGGTGGCAACAGCATAGCGGCCATCGGGCGATATCGCGGTATGATGGACCGCCCCCGGCACCTCGATCCGGCGGAGAATTTCACCCGAACTGGCGTCAAGAATGCTCAGAATGCTGATCCCGGCATCCGCGGGCCCGATGGGCTTGGCGGCGGGCATGGCGTGATGGGCGGCAT
>Ga0316205_10002908_pt1 | contig 16890 bp, 13 predicted proteins | sample 3monthpyrite_MG_FD_204941 | JGI IMG/M metagenome (GOLD analysis project Ga0316205, IMG submission 204941) | Microbial mat bacterial communities from mineral coupon in-situ incubated in ocean water Damariscotta River, Maine, United States -... | ecosystem: Environmental > Aquatic > Marine >... | reverse complement strand
CAACAGCAAGTTTTCTATCTATGTACTGCCACATGTGGTAACAAATTTAGTAACTGTTAAGTATTATTATATTCTAGTTTTCCCTTGCAGATTTGCACAAGTCTTATTACTCTATAAAGCAAGATAATATTAATGCTGTATTTCGTTTTGAGAGCGTATGAATACGCGAAAGCATCTGCACGAAATAGTTGTCCCCTTCTTTGATATGCTAATGTGCACATCGAGTGTGAGACTCTCCTGCCCAACGAAGAAGTCCACCCTGATAATACAGTTATTCACTTCGTTTGTTTCACAATCTTTTTGTTTGCTTAAATGTCTACATGCTTGTATATCACCTCCGGCAAAACAGGCGTTTCTGGTGAATTTCTACTCGTCTCAAGTTGATTATGTACATGATGATTCTTAGCACTAATCATCGTGATAACAAAAGGTTTTAGCGACGGTGTTAATTAAGTATTAACACTTATTACCATAAACACTAGCGATTGTAACTCAATCTTACCAGGTTGAATTTAACCATGAGCTTTTAGGCCAGCGGGACGATTTTGAATCAATGTATCAACACGACGGGAGAAGACAGATGAACAACACAGCAGCAAATAACCTTAGTAAATTTACGACTCCATTAAAGCAATCTCGCTATGATTATGACGAGGAACTGGGGGCGGCATTTTTTTATATGAAACCGACCCCTCGGCCATGTTTTAATTCGGTCATGCTGAGAGAATTAAGGCTATTCCAGCAAGCAGCTTCTCGGCAGGTCATCAGTGAAAAGGAGTTACAAGGATCCTCTAATTTAAAGTTTACCGTATTAGCTTCTTCAGTTCCTGGTGTATTTAATCTCGGCGGCGATTTGAATCTTTTTTTGCAGCTAATAGAACAACAAGATAGGGAAGGTTTGCTCTCTTACGCTGTAACTTGCATAGATATCGCCTATCAGATGTCAGTTAGCCTGGAATCAACTGTCACGACTATTGCCTTACTACAAGGTAGTGCCCAGGGTGGAGGCTTTGAGGGCGCACTGTCCTGCAATGTGATTATTGCTGAAAAAGGTACACACCTTGGGTTTCCAGAAGTTTTATTTAATTTGTTTCCAGGTATGGGCGCGTATAGCTTCTTGAGACAGCGTGTCAACTCTTCCATGGCTGAGCATATCATTCTCAGCGGTAAGCTTTACCGTGCTGAAGAACTTCATGAAATGGGCGTCATCGATTATCTAGCTGAAGAAGGGGCAGGCATGGAGGCTTTACGTGACTATATCCGCCAAGCCAACAAACGCTCCAATGCACAAAAACTTATTAGACATACCCGTAATCACTACAATCAGGTCTCATATGAGGAGCTACATGAAATCACTACCATGTGGGTAGACAGCGCGATGAGTATCAGTGAACGTGATTTAAAAACCATGTCACGACTGGTTCGTGCTCAAGATAAAAAAATAAATAATATGAGAAAACAGCAGAAAAAACTGGGATAGATAAAAAGTTGATTTCATTCGACAGGTAACAGCTCTTTCCGACAACCTGTCTCAGGTTGAATTACTAAATAGATTTAATCACTATCTTCTGTTATTGGTGATTTTATCTGATGACTAGCTGTCCCTGTAGTATTGCTGATATCTTGCGAATAATCTTGCATGAGAGTACGTGTGAGCTTCATGATCTCATGCAACTTATTGACTTCGTTCTGACATTTGGATTGATCCCAGTTTTGGGAAGCAGTCTCTTGTAATATTCGACAGACTTTCGCAACCGCCACTGCGCCGAGGTTGGCTGAACTACCCATCAGTGCATGCGCCGTTTCGCCGACACTGTGATGGTCATTATGACGACAGGCATTTTCTATGTCACGCACGAATATAATCGAATCCTCTAAATAGTCATTAATTAAACCCGACAGGAAATCGGGATTATCATCCATGGCCAGTATGCCATTTAACACTGACACGGATAAGATTTCTTCATTATGTGTTGGAGAGGAATTTTCAGACGGCAGGTCTTCCTTCGGTGTCTCGACAGAGTTAATCACATCTGTATACTGATCGATGACTTGTAACAAACGCGCGGGATCGATTGGCTTGGTGAGATAATCATCAGCGCCTGCTTCCTGACTCTGTGCCAGTGCATCTGCTGAGATATCGGCAGAAAGCATAATGATTGGCAAATGTTTTTCATTATCTTCGATAAATCGGAACAGCTTGATGACCTCCAGGCCACTCTTTCCGGGCATATGCATATCGATAATCGCAATATCAAAAGACTCTTCTTCAAGTAAGTCGAGTGCTTGTTCTCCATCTTCTGCGACGGTGACCTCATGACCCCCTTTTTTCAAAATGGCATTAATCACTTCCTGATTCACGTGATTATCTTCTGCAACCAATACTTTCTTACCTTCTAACGGGGTGGATTTACCGCCTTGTCTGGTATGCAAGGAGATCGGCACGGTGCGATCACTATTAGGTAGTTGAGCATACAGTGCATGTAAGGCATTAAAAATAACCGACTGAATAATTGGCAGTTCTAATACTGATGAATAGCCAGCATCGAGTAACGCTTGCATCGGAGGAACAGCCTGCCGACGGATCAAAATGATACCGTTTCGCAATCCGTTGGCCTTGACTTTGTACTTCTGAATAAAATTAAGAGGATCTGCGACACAATGCTCATCGACCAGCACTATTCGATGATTATCGAGGAAACTCGGCGCTTGTTCACCGATCTCAATCATATCTTGAACATAGGTCGCTTGCAGACCCCATGCCGGCAGCCACTCTCGTAAACTTTCAACCATTTCGGGATCACGACAGACGATAAGAATCTTGCCTGTCATACTTTGTTGACTAGATAGATAATGTTGTTTTTCAAATGGCAGTGTGAATGACACTGTGGTGCCTTCACCCGCCTTACTTTCGAGATTTATTTCACCCCCCAGTAATTCAACCAACTGTTTTGAAATGGTAGTACCCAGGCCTGTCCCACCATAGCGTCGGGTAATGGTATTATCCGCCTGAGTAAAATCTTCGAATATTTTTTTCTGGACATCTTCAGCGATTCCTATGCCTGTGTCTGAAACTCCAAAATAGATATTCGTATTTGATTTGTCTTCATGTATACAGTGTGCGTTGACAGAGATACTGCCTTCATGCGTAAATTTAATCGCATTTCCCAATAAATTAATTAAAACCTGGCGTAAATGCATTTCATCGCCGATTAATAAAAACGGGGTATGTGGATCGATATGAACCTTTAGATCAAGGCCTTTTTGTTGAGCCTGTGGTGATAGCATGGTGACCGTGCTGTTTAATAAAGCATGTAGGTCGAAACTGGTTTTTTCGATACTAAGTTTTCCCGCTTCAATTTTTGATATATCCAACACATCATCAATCAAGACCAATAAGTTCTTAGCAGAAGTTCGGATTGTTTTTGCAAAATGATTTTGCTCATCATTCAACGGGGTATCAATCAATAGATCAATCATCCCCAGCACTCCGTTCATCGGGGTGCGGATTTCATGACTCATATTGGCTAGAAATTGACTCTTTACTTTACTCGCATGTTCTGCATCTGACTTAGCTTTTGTTAATTTCGATAATAAGGCTGCGGTGTAAATTGGCATCACTATTAGTCCAATAAAAAGCCCATAGCCTAATGCGTGGTTATTCAACCAATAATCGCTAACTTCTAGAACTATCAAAAATCCTATTAATGAAAATGCCATACCGAGGAAAAGATACCGCCGTCCATAACGCAATCCATACCCAGTAGTAATCCATAAATAAAGAACATATAACGGCGCCATAGGCTCACCGTAAGCAACCATTAAGAATGTAGTTGCCGTATAGTCGGCCAGCATACCAAGTAAACGCCGAAATATATTTGTTGCTGGTTTTAAAAGTATCCAAAGAATAATAGATATAGAAAAGAAAAAATGCAGAACAAGTGATATTACTCCAATGGTAATATCAGGCATGTTTGGCTGAAAGTAATCTTGCAGCAGCAGATAAACAAAGAAAATAAAAGTAATTACCAGACGAATGAACGCCTGTTCGTGCTCGCTATCCGGGCGATTTTGTAAGCGCTCTCTAAACTTTAGAGTGAGTTTTTTACGGCTCAATGGGCTGACAGGCACATTCATTAAAGTCCCTTATGGTAGTTAGCTATAATTCGCAAACAGTCAGCAAAAATGCCTTTAGTGCTGCAAATCATCAAGGTCACCATACCTATTTAAACAGAGAGATAACTATGCTATCGACATTCCCGTGTCTGGCTTGAATAAAAAAGCAGCATTTTCAGTGCTAAGTAACTAATTTTGATGCTAAATTGATTATAAGGGAAAATTTATCAAATATAAGCGGATGCATACTGACCAGCTATAAACACTTGATAGCCATATAAAATCCGTATTTTAACTGAATACCTGCGCTAATGTAATGTTAACCCATTAAATTGCTGCGGATAAATCTTTTGGCCTAACCAGATCATCCAGAATCAGGTTGTTTTCATTGAAATGACTCCATTCACCGTTTAAAGAGATTATTGCCATGGAAGCCGTTGACATTAATTTTCCTTTCTCAGTGATCGGTAGAGGTGCAGTGAAATGGGCTGATAGAAATTCGTCCAGTCCTGGGTTGTGCGCAATCAATAATACGTTCTCTCGGTTTTCAGGTTGTCCAGTCACCAGTTGCTGGATAACATCAGCACTGGCCAGATAAAGGCGTTCATCAATCTCGGGCTTGATATCATTGGTCTGGAGACCATTAAGCAAATAGTGACAAGTTTGAATACAACGCTCTGCTGGTGAGCTGATAATCCTGGCTGGCTTGATTGCCTGTTCTCTTAGCCAGTTACCCATTCTGTTTGCATCTCGTCTACCTCGATCACTGAGCGGTCGCAATTGATCATGGCAGCGGGTACTCCAATCAGACTTTGCATGTCTTAACAAAAATAATTGATGTTGCATTTTATTTTCCGAGTGACCTCTAACAACCAAACTATGAGTTATTGTCGCACATTTTTAATTGACCGCAGACTGTGCTTTGATTGCAGTAGATAATACAACTGATGATGACTTCTATGTTAACGAATATCGCAGGCTGTAGATGCACTAGGCATAATGATAAATAAAATTTATACTCAAACATCCACAGAAACAGAGACTCTATCTGCGATTGGCTCCCTGGTTTGGCCATAGTGGCCGTTGTCTGACTTTTGGTGATATTCAAAAAATAATGAACCGCTCAACGATGAAAGGATGTTATGCCTAATAAATATTTTGATGTATTGGTCGTCGGCTCCGGGCCTGGTGGGCAAAGTGCCGCCATTACCGCTGCCAAGTTAGGCAAGAGCGTCGGTTTGATTGAACGTAAGCCCTACCTAGGGGGAGTTAGCTTGCAAACCGGCACGATTCCCAGTAAAGCCTTACGGGAGGCGGCTTACCTGGCTTCCAGATTCTCCGCACAGGGTATGCGCGAAGACTCTGCCAGACAAATCATCAAAGAATCCTTTCTTGTGCAAACCTTTACCTTGAAAGAGCGCATTATTAAACAACAGGAATCAGCACTGCTTAGCCGTTTATTAAAACATGGGATTAGCATTATTCCAGGAGAAGCCTGTTTTGAAAATTCACACACACTCGCCGTCAAAAACCGGGCGGGTGTAACAGAATATATAAAAGCAGAAATCATTATTCTGGCTACAGGTTCACGCCCAAGACGTCCTGGAGAAATACCGTTTGACAAGAGCCGCGTATTGGACTCTTCGTCAATATTAAAACTAAAAAAACTCCCAGAAAGACTGATCGTCATTGGTGGTGGTGTTATCGCATGCGAATTTGCCACCCTATTTGCTCCATTAGGCGTCAAAGTCAGCATAATTGATTCTCATCAACAATTACTGGCCTATCTCGATCAGGACATCATTAGTAATTTGACTGAACAGATGCAGCAGATGGGTATACGTGTACACTTGCAAACCAGAGTAACCAGTATCACAGCAACAGACGATCAGGTAAATGTCATCACCGATCAAGAACAACAGCTAACGGCAGATGTTGTTTTGTATGCCCTGGGTAGACAACCCAACTATGATAACTTGAGCATTGATCGAGCTAACCTGGTAAATGATGATAATGGCTGGATACCCATTAACGAACACCACCAAACCAGCGAGAAGCATATATACATCATCGGTGATCTTGCCGGTAGCCCGGCACTCGCATCGACTGCCATGCATCAGGGCCAATGGGTCACCGAGTTTGCGTTACATAATCGCCTGAACACACCGAACAAGGTTTTACCGATGGCTATTTATACCATCCCGGAACTCTCATATGCAGGAGAAACAGAGCAACAACTTCAGCAAAGACAAGCTGACTATATTGTTGGGAAGGTCAGTTATTCCGAAACAGCAAGAGGTATGATCATTGGTGACCAACAGGGCCTGTTGAAATTATTGGTAGAAAAATCGAGTAGACGATTGCTTGGAGTACATATTATCGGAGAGTCGGCCAGTGAGCTGGTTCATGTAGGTCAAATGGCTCTGAATGCTTCAGCAACCGTTGATAGTCTGGCACGAAATGTATTTAATTATCCTACGTTAGCGGAGTGCTATAAAACGGCAGCACAAAATGTCATCGATCAACTGGAGCAAGGAAATTAACTACGCCTGGCTATCCAGAGTTTTCAATACCTAACCATTCCTGCCATGCATCAAAAAGCGTCTGGTCCACAGCTGCCAGGGCTGAGCGAGGCCGTAGCTCATCAATAAATATTGACTCACCATCCAGAGTACAAGACAAACCACCTGCTTTACTGAAAATAAAATGTCCTGCTGCATAATCCCAGATATTTGAACGACCATGCAAATAAATATGTCCTCTTCCTGCCGCCAGCCAACACCAATCCAGAGCCACTGAACCAAAACTTCGCTGCGAAGAATAAGGACTGCGATTAATCAAATCAGTTCTTAATTGCATAGGTAATCGCTTAAAATCAATAATCGCAATGGATTTATTCAACTTTAAACCACTTTGTTGCAACTGCAATGGGACATCATTTAATAGTGCTTTCCCGCTACTATGGGCGGTGAAAAATTCATCTCTGACTGGATCATAAACGATGCCCATAATGACTTTCGCTTCATGTATCAATGACAATGAGACAGAGAAATAAGGGATACCTACCGAGTAATTATTAGTACCATCTAACGGATCCAGGCACCACACTGGCTTACCGGTGTGAAGTGCTTGTTGCTGTTGCTTCTTGCTCATTTCTTCACCTAACAAAACGCTGTCAGGTAATAAATCAGATAAGCCACGCCCGAGAAAGTCCTGCATCAGATGGTCGACATCTGTTATCACACTGCCATCAGCCTTATAGCCTCTTTCAATCTGACAAAACGAAGGCATCATCAACCTACAACAAGCGTCTTTAATCAACTGCTGACAGGGTCCAATTAAATCATTGGTATCTATATTCATTTGTTTTTACTGCTCTTATCAGGATTCAATATTTCAGTTCAGACGTTGACTAAATAATACACTGAGTCAGTTGGAGCTTCGAAAATGAAGGAATTGGGGCTCCATGCAATTGTCATCACCCCCGAGCTAAATGATTGCAAATCTAAATGTTAATTATTATTAAACGTATTTAAGGCTTATATATCAAACAGGTTCACGACGGTTGTGCAATATAGCACAGTCTTATCGTAAAAATGTGACCGGGTTCACCTACATATCCCCCCCAAACGGCCGACTATTATATTAAGTAATTGTTCAGTAATTTAATTTTGACTGATATTTTAACTGGCTATGGAATAGCCTGCTTTTAAGACGTGGAATCATCATGGCAGAACAACAACATTCAAAAAAAGTCAGTAAGTTTTCTGAGTATTTCGCTCGTAATAATAACAAACTGAAAACACGACTCAAAGAACAGAGCCATAAATCATTGACCCATTTGATTAAGAACATGCTGGATAAAGCAGATGATATGCTATTTGGTTTTTCCAGCAAAGCCGATTCCGATCGTTCCCAACAAACTTATCTTGACGCGATGCGTGAAGTCAGGTTAAAGCGTTCTGCTATCGAGCAAGGTTTTTCCTCTGCCCTCAATCAGTCTTTTGAAGATTTTGAAAACGATAAAGAATTGCCTGATTTCACCCAGGATGGATCAGTCGATAATTCTGACAGCATGGCCCTGGTAGATGATGATCGACTCGAAGAATCCATGGCCATTGTTAATATGGCTGAAAAAGTGGATCGGTTAATCCCGCGTGAATTATATGAAGTAAAAGCTCGAATTAAATCAGTCTATCAGTGTAAGGATTCAGAAACGGATATTCACCCACTCAGTCCGGTCACATTAGCCAATGCTTTTGCCCAGACTTTTAACAATATGGATATTGAAATACACGTCAAACTCATCATCTACAAGCTCTTTGATTTGTCTGTGATGAATAATCTGGGTAACTTCTACAAGGAAATAAACAGCCTGTTGATTGAGGAAAATATCCTTCCCAGACTTGCTTACAACTACAAGCGCAATAAGAATAAAGTCTCATCCCCATCAGGATACGCACCGCGTCAGCAGGATGATGGGTTATCGGGACATTTATGGGATACGGTAGGTACAGCTGAATCAGATCTAAATTCGCCAGGATACGCAGCACACCAGGGGCAAGGGGTTGCAAACAACCTGATGTCTACGAACTTTGGCTTACAGGGCTTTACACCGGCCCCCGCTCAGATGAATGGAACGATTAATACGCTTACCGCGATGCAGAATTATATTAGTGATGCAGGAATACCAGATGATTTCAATCCGGCTGCTGTTGGCTCGAGTATTATTCAGGGAATCCAGCGCCTGGGGTTCAGTAGCGTCAGAGGCAAGAAGGAAATGGATGAACAAATCATTAACATGGTATCCATGATTTTTGATTTTATTCTGGAAGACAAGGCCCTCCCCAGCTCCATAAAAGCCCTGCTCACCCAGCTGCAAATACCCTATCTGAAGCTGGCATTGATAGATAGCTCTTTTCTAAAAAGTTCAAACCATCCTGCGCGGGCCTTATTAAATGATATGGGTAAGGCTGCCATAGGCTGGAATGACAAACGTGATCAAAACGATATCTATCTGGCGATCGAATCTGTAGTCAATCGAATACTGAATGACTACCAGCAAGACGTCGTTCTATTTAACGAACTTCACAAAGAGTTCCTGAGCTTTTGGCATGATGAAGAAAGTCATAACCGCTCCTATGAAGAACGCATCTGGAAGACTACTGAAGGTAAGGAACGTGTCCAGTATGCCAAAAAACGTGTGGATGCCTGGGTTCATATGTGGTGCTCACAGCCTGAGACTCGCAAACAAATAGCTACTTTTCTAAAACATTTCTGGAAAAACACCATGCTCTACTGTATGCATAAGTATGGTGAAGATAGTCGGGAATGGAAATATTACATAAAAATCATCCATGCACTCATTTGGAGTACCAAGCCTAACAAAAGCAGTAGCGAAGTTAAGCAACTGATACAAATGACCCCACTACTCATTCGTGGCCTGAACCGGGGGATGTTAGCGGTTGGCACACACCCAAATACTATCTCGAATATTTTCCGTGAGATCTCTAAATGCCACCTCGAAATTATCGAGAAAGGTCTTGCTGAACAACATGCAAATGAAAACTCAGAGTCCGGGGAAGAGCAATCTCATGACGCTGATATAGCAGAAGATGCCATTGAAAATATCCAAAGCATCTATGAGGAATCGGCTACAAATGAGTTTGACAAGCCAGACCTGGAAGTCGATGCACATCTTGAAATTCTGGTAGAAGAAGTTTCAGTTGAAGATTCAGAGCCTGAAAAAATCATTGAAGAAGAAGAAACTCTGCAAGATGAATATTTCGATACCGCCAACGCACTCGAATACGGTGACTGGGTTGAATTTAAAATAGAAGATAAATGTCTGCCTGCAAAACTGGCCTGGAAATCATCCATAACCACGAACCATTTGTTTGTTGGGAGAGATGGCACGCGGGTGACAGAAGTGACGCTCGCAGAACTGGCCGAAGCCCTACGTACTCAGCAGGCCACATTGATTGACAAAGCGCCTTTGTTTGATCGCGCACTGCTTGCGGTGAGTGAGAACATAGAAATCAGCACAGAGAACGTTCAATCAGAACCCACTGTCCCTGATGTAGATTCCATAGAGTAAGTGAATCAATTCAAGAGTGCCCGCAACGCGATGTTTTCTTTTTTTACATCAGGAAACTCAGGGTGTCTGAGTCTATCTATCTTAATTATTATGAATAAGGACTTCCGATAATACGGAATGATGGATAGATCATGGCAGATTTGTGGCTAATCCAGTCGTTTGGATGCGTTTTGTTTTCCAGGCATCATAACGGCCAGTGCAGCGGCGAAATCCTCTTCAAATTCTTCCATTAATTCATCGATTACTTCCTCACTCAGGTTCACCATGTTCCAGACTCTACTATCTAGTGAGGAAGGATTCGCAGCTGGATTCTGCATGAAAGCGCTTTTTGGATGGCAATTGGATAAATAATTAGCCAGATAGAGTATCGCAGCATCGAGATTGATATCAGGTGCTTCAGCAGGATTGTGATGATACTTTATGGCTGTTAACAACGTCTCAGGCATGCGCCACTCTTGCATTAAAGCCGCACCTACCTGCGCATGGTTGTAACCGATTAGATCCATTTCTGCCTGGTACAATACCTCTTCATCGCCATTTGCAATCATCAAAACTTCACTGGCAAGTTCAGCTTGCTGGCTATACAGAAGTAGACTGCCAATATCATGCAGTAGTCCTGCTACATACAATCGCTCCGTTCCCAGTACGTTGCAACTTTTAGCTATTTTCTTGGCCAATACACCCGTTGCAATTGCATGCCGCCAGAACTCATCAGGTGAAGTCATATGACAAGGTATATCAGAAAATACTTTTGCAGCACTTAAAGCAGTTGCGAGATTATATAAATCATTCGTTCCTATCACCGCTATGGCTCTACTGACTGTATCGACTTTTCTTGGCAAGTTGTAATAGGCGCTATTCACTACTTTTAAAATCTGGGCGGTCAACGCGGGATCATGCTGAATAATTTCCGCCAGATCCTTTGCAGTGGATTGTTCACTACTAATCAATTCATTCATTTTCACCCACACATTCGGGGGTGATACGAGAGGGGTGGAAGACTTCACCAGGGATTCTAAATCTAGACTCATGAGCTGCTCTTAAATTGATGATATTCAATCAGTTAATAATAGCTCATAATTATGTAAATTGTTCAGCAAATCAATGATAATATCGATCAGGATGCTAAAGTTTGAACCGCCTCACATCACCATGCATTTCTAGACAGATTTGACTTAACGCAGATGGGATAAGTAATATCTGGATTGGTTAGTGCTAAACCACCTGTCTCTCCGAACTAATCTGTTAAATACGTGTCTTATTTTACAAATCCTTAATATTCTCAGGTACTCAATGATGCTTTTCAAATCGCTACTACTGACTCTCGCCCTATCCGTTAGTTCGAGCCCGTTACTAGCCGCCAAGGATTTTGAGACTGCAATACTGGCTGGAGGATGCTTCTGGTGTATCGAAGCTGATTATGAAAAGCTGGATGGAATCAAAGATGTGGTTTCAGGCTACACTGGTGGGGTCATCAAGAATCCTACCTACAAACAAGTTTCGAGCGGATCAACACAACATATTGAAGCCGTTAAAATAACTTATGATCCAGCCAAAATCAGTTATGCACAAATTCTTGACTATTTTTGGCGGCACATCGATCCGACTCGTGATGATGGTCAATTCTGTGACCGCGGCAATCAGTACCGACCGGCTATTTTTTATCAAGATGCCACACAGAAAAAGTTAGCCTTTGAATCAGAGAAAATAATAAACAAGATAAAACCTTTCAAGGCTGAACTAAAAGTGTTAATAAAACCGGCTACTGAATTTTATTTAGCGGAAGAGTATCATCAGGATTATTATAAGAAAAATTCGTTACGTTATCGTTATTATCGTTTTAGCTGTGGCCGCGATGCCCGAATTGAAGAACTTTGGGGCAAATAAATTTCTCTTTGCACTGAAGCACATAACAACATTAAACTCATATTTTTCTGTCGAAGCCAGGATTAAGAACCATGCAAGCTTTAAAAAGTTCCTTGCCAGTCATGCTTTTGTTACTCTTCAGCCTGTCTACTCAAGCCGGACTAAAACTTGGACAAGATGCACCCTCATTTGAGTTAAAAAGTCTCGATGGGAAACAAGTCTCATTGCAGGACCTGACTGCCAAAGGCCACGTCATGCTGGTATTTTGGGAGCTGGAATGTGTCTATTGCTTCATGCACGTTAAAGAATTTAACGCTCTGCACCGTCGCTACCATAATAAAGGTCTTACACTCGCTGCTATCAATTTCCTTGGTGAGCACGAGAATGCAGTTAAGGAGTATGTCGACACACATAGCCTGGAATACTTAATACTAGCTGATCAGGTTAAAAATATTGATGTGGCAGAACAATATAAAGTGATTGGCTCACCGACTATTGTCGTTATCTCACCGGCTGGCAAGGTAGTGTACTACGGTCACAAACTTCCTGTAGTAGACGCAATTATTCTGTCCAAATAACTTCTATCAGGTATCGACTTCATCGGTATCGTCTAAAACAGGTAGAGAAGGCATGCGATCAGAGATCTTTCCTACCGGTAAACCCAGACGCATTTCATAAACAACCGTGTAAGCTAAAATATTACGCACATAGTTGCGTGTCTCTTTAAATGGAATATTCTCTATCCATATATCAACAGCAATATCCTGATTACTTTCAAGCCAATGCTCTACCCGGGATTTACCTGCATTGTAAGCCGCAATAGCCAATACAGGGTGTTGCATTAATTGTTGTTTCATTTCATTCAGATAATAAACACCCAATTGAATATTGATTTCAGGATGATTCAGCAATGTTAGATGAGGGAGGTTGAACTTCATGTCTCTGGCAACCTGTCGAGCGGTCGCTGGCATCAATTGCATAAGTCCTCGCGCTCTGGTGCGGGAGAGTGCATTTTCCTGAAAGGCACTTTCCTGTCGAATCACTGCCAAAGCAAGCACCGGATCGATGATGGTCGTATGAGTGTGTTTTTTGATGGTATCAAGGTGCTTCACCGGAAAACGCAAGTGCAAATCATCCCACTCGGCAATTCCGGCCAGGGTTACAATGGTTTGGTGACTCCAGTCCCATTGGTAAGCTAACCATGCTGCGGTCGCCAACTGTTTTGGATTGAAGCCGGTTGTAGCTCGATTCCACTCACTTCGTGCCTGATGAAAACGTTTTAGCTCCATCAATTCACGCGCCCGGACCATGGCACGATTTTTTTGTAATACGGCAACAAACTCCTCATCAATATTGAGTCGCTTGTTATTAAATGCATAATCAATATTGAGCCGATCAGCAGACAAAAAACCTTCGTAACTTCTTTCTGTGGCAAGGCTGGTGTAGATTTGATCAGCCTCAGTTTTATTATTCAGTTCTTCAAGTGCGCGCGCTTGCCAATAACGCCACCGTGGCTTGCTGCGTGTTGCTTTATTAAAACTGTAATAATGCTTTAAAACAGCATTCCAATCTGCATTAACGAGTGCAGAACGAAGCTGCCATTGTTTTACACGCTCGGAGGCATAACTGGCTTTGACTTTTTTTAGCCACTTATCGGCATCGGGATGAAACCGCCGGGCCAAACTGATTGCTAAAATCTGTAATAACTTTTCGTTGGTTTTATGATCTTTCCTGGGTGATACCTTCTCAATTAATTCTATGGCCTGATCCGGATAATACCAGGCTAGTGCCGAAAACTTTTGTTCCAATAATGTTTCTGCGTCTGGATGCTTCTGTATTTCCTCAGATAAGAGTAAACGGGAGTCTTTATAGACATCAATCCAGGAGCTATATCGTTGTTGCGCAGGGTCTGGTAACTGTTTTAACAGGAAGCTGGCCAACTGATAATTCTTTTTCTTCAATGCTAATTTCAGACGTTGTTGATATAAGTCTTCAGTCAACAAATCATGTTGTTTCCAGTATTCAATCAGATTGTCACATTCATTAGCGAGGGAGCTGCCAGTCAGCCAGATAGATTCACGTTGTTGAGGGCTGTCGTAATTTATTATTGTTGCAATACGTGCTTGCTCTCTTAGGCAAATGAGCGCTTTACTACCGGTATGCTGATATTGTTCGAGAAATAATGACCACTTCTGTTGTTTGGCTATCTCGAGTAACCACAGTGATCTGAGCTTGCTCGCAACCGGGGTTTCTTCATAAGCCTGTATAAATGTCAGGACCTCTTTATCACTCGCCTTATCGAGTCGGTTAGCCATATCCTGGAAACGTAAATAGGGATAAAGTGGATAATCATGGATTTGATTGAGAATTTCCCAGTAACGACTGCGTTGATTATCTTTCAGGGCTTGTTCAGCTTGCAGGAAAAGATCACGCTGTTGCTCAAGGTTATTGGAAAAAGCTTGCGAATGACTAATAAATGGGAAAATGCTGATTAATAACGATACAACCAGGCGGATGCTACTTTTTTTGCACATATGAAAATTCATAAAGACCTGAAATACTGAACACTCAATCTAGTTTATATTTAGACCAACTTCAACCATTATAACAGATGATAGCTCTAAATACTTGATAACAAGATCTTTAACTGTTCGCAGTAATTAACATGCTGGTACTTGGACTGACCCGATAATCCACAAAATTCATTGCCCGCCTTGGCTTACCCACATACCCCCCGATTTACTTGATCAGCTGCAGGAATTCCATACGAGTACGGTCACTGTCTCTAAAAGACCCTAACATCATTGAAGAAGTCGTCCAGGAATTCTGTTTTTGCACGCCGCGCATCATCATACAAAAATGCTGCGCTTCAATCACCACGCCCACTCCTGAAGCGCCCGTCACGGACATAACAGCATCGGCTATCTGTTTGGTTAACTGTTCCTGGATTTGCAGACGCTGTGCATACATGTCAGTAATACGGGCAATTTTTGATAAACCGATCACTTTCCCCTGCGGTAAATACGCCACATGAGCCTTGCCGACAAAAGGTAACAAGTGATGTTCACATAAAGAATACATCTCGATATCTTTTACAATGACCATTTCATCATTATCAGACTCGAATATGGCACCATTGACAACTTCTTCCAACGTCTGTTGATAACCCTGGGTAAGAAACTTGAATGATTTTGCGGCTCGATCTGGTGTTTTTAGCAAACCATCGCGATTAATATCCTCGCCAATGTTAACCAGCAGTGCTTCAAACAATTCGGATGAATCCATAGTGCAGGCCCTATCTATTTAATAGTTATAAAGGCTAATTTGACATAGCGACCAAATAGCGTCAAGTCAATGAGTAACCTTGTAATAAAAATGAACGCGACTCATCAGTCTAGCTCAGGGAGCGCTCTGGTTGACAACCAGGTCATCCAGTTCACCTTCCATATGTAACTCGGTCAGTTCTGAGAAACCACCAATCCATTTTTCCTTTATGATAATTTGAGGAACCGTGCGTGCATGATTGGTTTTATGCAACATCTCTTTCAGATTCTCCGTAGACGTATCGACTCTGGATTCTTCGTAAGGGATATTCCACTTTGTCAGTAGCGTTTTAGTTTTATCGCAAATAGGACAACTGGCAGTACTGTATATTTTTACGTCGGCCATACTCATATCATCATTCTAAAAATATGATTATAGCTGAGAAACGTATCTCAAACACTAGGACTGAGGCGGATCGAAGCCATGAACGCTGACAGACCAACTGAACTCGGCAATATCAGCTTGAAAGAGCACATAATAGCCTTTCATACTTCAGGTTATTCAATTTCTGACAGCGCATCTTTAGCGATATCGCGTACTTCACGGTCATCATCATCTAATAATAACTTCAGGTCATCATGAACTTCATCGCGACCTGTTAATGCCAGATAATAACAGACATCTGCACGATTTTTTCCCTGTGAGTTACTTAACAATTTTCGAAGAAGTGGTATCGCTTGCTGCAAGGGAGGAGTAGCAGCAAAATGCTCCACAACTGCACCAATTCCAATACGGACATTCATTTTCAATTCATCATCCGTCAATACCTCAAGTAAAGCTGACAAACTGCTGGGTTTAGCAGAGATATAATCGATGACACTGTCAAGATTGCCTTGTTCCAGTTTGTTTTGTAGATAGGTTTGATCACCACCGGGTTGCTGACAAGCTGCAATCCAATCATCCAGTTCAGAGGAGGTCAAGGCACCACTAAAAACAAAATCGCCTAACTTTAGCCAGGGCACAGATCTGACCGAATATTTATCGGCGACAGCTTGGTTCTGCTCTATATTGATAATATCAATATGTTTCAATAAGCCTTGCTTATATTTTTCTTCGAGCTGTGTCTTCATCCTGTGACAATGAGGACAGTTATTCGATACCAGCAATAAAGCCTCAGGTTGATGCGCTTGTGACATAAGCTATCCTCAATGAGTAAAGCACTGCGATGACCTGCGATAGCTCGCAATAAATCGATGAATCACCTTGAATTATCCCATAACAGACTGAATAAATTGATTTATACGCCAAAGTCGAAAGGATTTATACATCATTTATCATCTACGTACTGCTATTGGCTTGTCTATTACGGCTTCCGTCTTATTTAAGAACTCGTGTCGTAATCAATACATTTAAAATGTAAACTGGCAATCTTGCCGATAGTTGCATCTATAAAGTGCAAATAGATTATTGTCCTATCTATAACTACCGGCTTAATTATATGTTGAAACGAGTGAGATTATGAAATGGCCAGAACAGAAAACTACGTA
>Ga0316205_10002907_pt1 | contig 16897 bp, 20 predicted proteins | sample 3monthpyrite_MG_FD_204941 | JGI IMG/M metagenome (GOLD analysis project Ga0316205, IMG submission 204941) | Microbial mat bacterial communities from mineral coupon in-situ incubated in ocean water Damariscotta River, Maine, United States -... | ecosystem: Environmental > Aquatic > Marine >... | reverse complement strand
ACCGCCGCAACGACGCCGCGTTTCAACGGGGGTCTTTCCGGGTCCGCGGCGACAGCCTGGAAATCTGGCCAAGCCATCTGGAGGATCGCGGCTGGCGGTTGTCGTTTTTCGGCGAGGAGCTGGAGGCCATCACCGAGTTCGACACGCTCACCGGGGCCAAGACCGATGTGCTGCAAAAGGTCCGCGTCTATGCCAATTCCCATTACGTCACCCCCACGCCCACCATGAAACAGGCGATCAAGGGCATCCGCGAGGAACTGACCCTGCGCCTGAAACAGCTGGAAGATGACGGCAAGCTGCTGGAGGCGCAGCGGCTGGAACAACGCACGCGCTTTGATCTGGAAATGCTGGAGGCCACCGGCGTCTGCAACGGGATCGAGAATTATTCGCGCTACCTGACGGGCCGTGCGCCGGGCGAACCGCCGCCGACGCTCTTTGAATACATCCCCGACAACGCCATCGTCTTTGCCGATGAATCCCATGTCAGTGTGCCGCAGATCGGCGGCATGTATCGCGGCGACTACCGGCGCAAATTCACCCTGGCCGAACACGGGTTCCGGCTGCCGTCCTGCATGGATAACCGGCCGCTGAAATTCGAGGAATGGGACGCGATGCGCCCGCAATCGGTGTTCGTCTCGGCCACGCCCAGCGCCTGGGAACTGGACCGCGCCGGCGGCGTCTTTACCGAACAGGTGATCCGCCCCACCGGCCTGCTGGACCCGCCCGTCGAAATCCGCCCCGTCACCACGCAGGTCGATGACGTGATGGATGAGATCCGCCGCGTCACCGCCGCCGGATACCGCACGCTGGTGACGGTGCTGACCAAACGCATGGCCGAGGATCTGACCGAATACCTGCATGAACAGGGCATCAAGGTGCGCTACATGCATTCCGATATCGACACGATCGAACGCATCGAGATCCTGCGTGACCTGCGCCTCGGGGCCTTCGACGTGCTGGTGGGCATCAACCTGCTGCGCGAGGGGCTCGATATTCCCGAATGCGGGCTGGTGGCCATTCTGGACGCAGACAAGGAGGGGTTCCTGCGATCCGAGACCTCGCTGGTGCAGACCATCGGGCGCGCCGCGCGCAACGTCGATGGCCGGGTGATCATGTATGCCGACCGCGTGACCGGTTCGATGGAACGCGCCATCCGCGAAACCGACCGCAGGCGGGCCAAGCAGGCCGCGTATAACGAGGAACATGGCATCACGCCCGAGACGGTGAAGAAGAATGTCGAGGATATTCTGGCCGGGCTCTATCAGGGCGATGTCGATATGAACCGGGTCACGGCCCAAATCGAGAAGCCCCTGCACGGGGCCAATCTGGAGGCGCATCTGGACGGTCTGCGCGATCAGATGCGCAAGGCCGCCGAGAACCTGGAGTTTGAGGAGGCGGCGCGGGTGAGGGATGAGATCAAGCGGCTGGAAACGGTCGATCTGGTGATCTCGGACGACCCGCTGGCGCGGCAATCGGCGGTGGATGCGGCGGTTGAGGGGGCCGCGAAGATGAGCGGCCGGTCCACGGCGGGGCGACCGGGTCAGAGGGGCGGGAAGCGGGGGCGGGGGAGGTGAGGAATCAGGATCCCCCTTTTCGGCAATGGCACATGGGGTGACGTCGGACACACCGCCTCCGCGGCACGAACCAATTGTCTATGAAAAATAGAGTCGAAAGTACGTCCAGAGGAGAATAAACACTACCAAAGCAATGGCCCACAAAACCAAAGTCACTAATATTGCAATCCACCCCATCAAGAAAATTCGTATGAAAGACGCTGTTGGAATTATTCGAATTGAGTTTTGCGTCAAGGGCCTCCAGCACATTTCCGTTAGGAAGAAGTAGTTGGTTGCGCCGTAGGCGTTAAGGATCAGCCTTCTTCGCGAGGGCGGAGCGCCCGTTGTACTTTCATAAAACTCAACAAATTCATCCTTGAAGTTAAACGCTGGAAAAAGAGCAGCAACCAAAATCATCGAGCCCCAACCTGAGATGCCCATGATCGCCACGGCTCCGAAGATGAGAAGAAAGAGGGATTTCATTCGTGCATCTTTCCCGTTGCTCAATTCTGGCGTCGACCGCGCATTCGCGGCTATTGCCACGCTTCTTCGGCGCAAACAAGCGTAGGGTGGGCAGTCCTGCCCACCATAATTCCTGCCCATATTTTCCGCTTTCGCCCCGGCGCGCCTGCATATCCTGCCCGCGTGAGACGGGGCGCTCTTTATCCTTATGGAGGACGCCATGACCATCGCTGCGCGCCTGAAAGACCATCTCGACACGACCGGCCTGCCATTCGGCATGGTCCGCCACCCCTATGCCCCCACCGCCGCCGAATGCGCCGAAGCCGCCCATGTGCCGGGCGATCACCTTGCCAAATCGGTGCTGATCCACAAGGAGGACGGCCCGATACTGGCGGTGGTTCCATCGAACCATCAGGTCGACCTCCACGCCTTGCAGGCCTTCACGCATCGCCGCCTTGGCCTGGCCCCGGAAACCGAGGTCGAACAGGTCTTTGACGATTGCGAACTGGGGGCGGCCCCCTGTGTCGGCTCGGCCTATGGGGTCCCGACCATCGTCGATAACAGCCTAACCGGGCTGGACAAGGTCTGGTTCGAGGCCGGCGACCACGAAACCCTGATCGAGATGACGGGAACCGATTTCGACCGACTCATGCAAGACGCAGAGCATCAGCCGATCTGCATCCACTGACGGCAGGCGGCCAGAGCCGGGGATCGGTCAGGACGCGCCGATCCCCAACTCTGCCCGCTTCTTCTTCGTCATCCCCGCCACCACCAGATCATAGCTCATCACGATATGATCGCGCAGCGACGCCTCGCTCATCGCCCCGGCCTCATAAACCTGCAGCCATTTCATCCCCCGGGACGCCAGATAGGGCGCAGGCCGGATGCCGAGCTCGGCCCCCAGCACCTCGAACGCGATATCGCTGACCTTGAACGTGAAAGCATCGCGGCCCGCGTTCCAGCCGCAGATGGCAAAGACCTTGGCCCCCACCTTCCACACATCCGCATTGCCCCATTGCACCACATGGCTGGTGGCCGTCAGCCCGCCGCAGAACCGGTTGAATTCATCGCGTGTCATCGGCTGAACCTGCACGGGCCCAGACGCGCTTGCAAGGCCCCTGCACCGGCGCACATGGGTCTGCGCCTTGACCTCGCGCCGTTTTCCGGGCCCCAATGATGCACCCAACAACGGAGACCGCGCAGATGTCACTTCTGGTTCGCTACACCCTGAAATCCGCCGATGATCATGCCCATCAGACGGGCGCGATGGCGGCCCTTGTCGCCGCGCTGACATCCGAAGGGGTCCCGGTGCATTATTCCTGTTTCGCCACCGATGTGCCCACCGAATTTGTCGGCGTTCTGGAATTCGCCGATGAAGCCGGAAAGCAGGCGTTTCTGGCTTCATCGGCCTTTGCTGCCTACCGCGACATGGTCGGCCCGACATTCGCGAACCCGCCGCAAACCACCGAACTCAACGCCATCGCCACGACCCGAAATTGAAACGGCGGTTCGCCCTGATCCTTGCCCTGCTTTCCACGCAGGCCCAGGCCTGGGAGGCGTCGATCGACGGCCCGCTTTGCGTGCTGAGTCATGGCGGCGAGACACTCGATATTCGCCTCACCTACGACCCCGGCCCGCCGCGCTATACCATCACGCTGACCCGCGCCGAAGGCGGCTGGCCCGAAGCGCCCGTGTTCGCGCTGCAATTCAATGGCCCCCGGCCCAACCTGATCACCACCGACCGCCACGTCATCGACGGCCCGGCCCTTTCAGTCACCGACCGGGGCTTTGGCAATGTGCTGGATGGGCTGCAATTCAACGATACCGTTACTGCGCTGACCGGCGATGCCGCGATCACGGTTCCGCTCACCGACGCCGCCGCTGCCGTTGCCGCCTTTCGCGCCTGTACGACGGCCCCGTCCGCCTGACCCTACCGCTTTAACGAAAGGCCCTGCCATGCCGCCTGAATTCCACCTTTTCGCCAACGGCCCACGCCCCGTCGCGCCGTTTTCCCATGCCGTGGAAACCGATGGCTGGGTGATCCTGACGGGGCAGATGCCGACCGACCCGAACGCCCCCGATGCGCCCCTGCCCCATGGCATAGCGGCACAAACCGCGCGCGTGATGGAAAACCTCGCACTCATTCTGGCCGAGCTTGGCCTTGATCTGACCCATGTCGTGCAGGCCCGCGCCTACCTGACCGAATTCGAGCGTGACTACGCCATATTCAACCAGACCTATCAAAGCTATTTCGACCCCGCCCGCAGACCTGCCCGCACAACCGTGGGCGTGACGGCATTGGCCGTGGGGGCCCTGGTCGAGGTCGACTGTATCGCCCGCAGGCCCTGACCCTGCCCTTGGCCTTAGCGCCGCCACACCGGCCGCCGCTTACAATGTCACCCCCGGGGCCGGGCCCGACCTGATGCCGACGCGTTTCATTTCCTCTGCGGGCTTCGTTTCCGCAGATACACCCGCCTGTATCGCCCGCGTTTTCGCGGTCGGTGAGGCCCCCGCCAACCCGTCGCGGATCGAACAGATCACCTGTCTGGATGCCATGTGCACCCGGCGCGAGGTGAGGCTCTGCGACTCTGTCGATTAGCCTACCCCAATGCTGCGCCTGCTTGCCGCTTATCTGGTCCTCTCGGCCGCCGCCCGGGGCCGTTTCTTGCCAATTTCACGCCCGCATGGTTCAATACCAGCGGGGTTTTCATCCTAATCAACCGAGATTTCACATGCGCCTTTTGCTTTCTGCCTTCCTCCTGATGGCCATGGCCCAGACGGCCAGCGCCGACCAATTCATTGCGACCTTCCTGAATCCCGACCACCCGCGCACCCTGAATATCGAGATCACCCAGTTCAGCGCCAGCGGCGCGACGCTGGATGCCGACCGGCGACGGTTGGCCCGCGTCGGGGCCGGTCAATCGACCTGGGCCGTGATCCTGGAAACCAACGCCGCCCGCGTTTGCGTCACCCTGCGTGGCAGCGAACGCATCACCGGCGGTCAGGCCCTGCTGAAAAACGGCGGTCAGCAGGCGTTGCAGGTCACATCCGACGGGCGCACGACCTGCGCCCCGGGCAACCCGTTCGACCTTGACCTGATCATCGTGAATTTCCAGTAACGCTACTGCGCCAGCCCCATCGCCTGCAAATGCGCCACACTTTCCGGCACACGGTCGAAATCGTTGATCTCAACAATCAGGTGCGGGTTGGATTTGATCCGCGAAAGGGCCGCAAAGATCCCCTCCCACACGATATTGCCGCGCCCGATGGGCCAGTGCCGATCGGCATAGCCATCGGCATCCTGCAGGTGGACATGGGCCAGCGCCGCGCCCGCCGCCGTAATAAAGCGGTCGGCCGGCGGCGCGCCACAGGTGACATGTGCCCAATGCGCGTGGCCGGTATCGACCGACAGACGCAATGCCGGGCTATCGGCCGCGCGCACCACATCGGCCCGCGTTTCCGGATCCACATCCCGGATGTTTTCCAGAACCATCTCGACGCCCAGATCGGTGGCGCGGTTCAGCGCCGGGGCAAGCGTGTCCAGTATGGCCGCGATGCGCCTGCCCCGATTCCCCGGTGCGTTGTCCAGATTGGCATGGGCCCAGGCGTCATAGGGCGAATGCAGCACCATCTGGCGCGCCTTCAGCGACGCACAGACATCCAGCGCCTGATCCAGCCGTTTCTGCACCACGGGCTGGATCTCGGCGTCTTTCACATCCAGCTCAAACCCGGCAAACGGCCCGTGAATGCCCAACCGGCCCCGCCAGCCATTCAACTTGGCGCGCGCCATGTCGATGAACGGTTCCGGCGCGTTCAGGATATCGGCCAGGCAAAACTCCGGCAGCTCGACATCGCGATGCTTTTCAAACAACCAATCGCGGTGGCGGTCCAGATCCAGCACGCTCAGCTGCGCGCCAATAATGGGCAGATCGGACATCGGGCACCCCTCCCCTTTTCCCGGAAACTCAGGTCGGGGAAAGGATGCCACGGGCTGAGTCAGAAGTCGAAGATATCGCCGAGGAAAGAAGACGCGCCATTTCGCCTGCGACCATGGCCATGACCACGGCCATCGTCGCGGTCCCGGCTGTCGTATTTGTAGTCATCCCGCCCGCGCGGCGCAGCGGCAGCGGGCACCGAACGCTCGATGATCTTGTCCAACTCGCCCCGGTCCAGCCAGACGCCGCGACACGTGGGGCAATAGTCGATCTCGACCCCATTGCGATCAGACATGACAAGTTGGGCTCCGTCCACCGGGCACTGCATCGGGCATTCCTCCTTTTTGGGGTATAATCCTGAGTGTTCAGATAAGCTTGTCGTTGGCTGTGACAAGCGACAAGGCCGGGAATTCTGAACGCTGCGCCGCGCGGGCGGGATGATCAGGAATTTCAGCTTCGATCCGGGCAATTTCCGCAGAATATCAGCGACATTCCAGCGCAGGAGGGATTCCCCACTTGAACCTAAAGTTGCTTGAGGTTGCAGATAGGTCTGGAAGGCTGGTCTGACCGGTTCAGCCGGGATATCGGGAGATGATTATGAAAAGAACACTGATGGCTGGCGGATTGCTGCTGGCGATGGCGACTATGGCACCGGCACAGGAAACAGCGCCGGTTATCGACGTGCTGAAACAGGCCACTTGCGGCTGCTGCGGCGGCTGGGTTGTGGCCATGCAGGAGGCCGGATTTACCGTAAACGTGCAAAACGTCTCGGGCGATGAGCTCTACGCCGCCAAGGAAGCCTCCGGCTTTCCCGATGATCTCTGGGCCTGCCACACGGCCACGCTGGCGGGATACACGGTCGAAGGCCATGTGCCGGTCGCCGAGATCGAACGCCTGCTTGCGGAACGGCCCGAGGCGCTTGGCATCGCGACCCCCGGCATGCCCGTCGGGTCGCCGGGCATGGATTATGGCGACGACCGTCAGGCCTTCGACGTGATTCTGGTCGGCCTCGACCAGAGCCAGCAGATTTATGCCTCCTATCCCGGCAACTGAGGCCGCCCGTCACAATGAGCATTGAAAGCACCATCCGATCCGCAAGCATCGGGGTCATCGGCAAGCCTGCGCATCGCGGTCAGTTGTTGCCGCCGCAAGGCGGTTCCCGGCGGTCGGCCGCGGATGCGGTCTGCGCGAGCCGGGACGCGCCGTGAACCTTGCCACCTTCGATCCGTTCGGACCGGCCCTGTCCCCGCTGGCGCTGGCGGCAATTGCCGGCCTGGTCTGGCTATACCTGCGCGGTGCGGGCCGGCCCCGGCTGGTGGGCGAACGGGTCAGCCCCGTCCGGCACAGCCTGTTCGCGGCCGGTGCGGTGCTGCTGACCCTTGCCTTTGTCGGTCCGCTGGCGGGCGCGGGGCCAAGCCTTTTTGCGCTGCATCAGGTTCAACATCTGATGATACGGCTGCTCGGGCCGCTGTTGATCGTTGTGGCCCATCCCTGGCCGGTCCTGCGCGCCGGGCTGCCGCGCGGGATACGGCAGGGGCTCGGGCGGTTTGGCGGTCGTCCGGCGTGGAAATTCGTGGCACGGATTCTGGCCCGCCTCGATGTCAGCTTCGTTCTGCTGATCGCCGCGCTCTATTTCTGGCAGCTGCCCGCACTGCACAACGCAGCCCTCACCATGCCGCCGCTGGCGCTCGCGGCGCATGGCGGCATGGCACTGGCGGGGCTCAACTTCTTCGCCGTCGTGCTCGACCGGCGCGACGCGCCCGAAGGTGCCATCCAGAGTCTGCGCCTGTTGGCGCTCGTCGGCGTGATCGTTTCGAACATCCTGCTCGGCTCACTCACGACGATGAAAGAAATCGTGCTCTATACCGCCTACGACGCCGCCGGGCGGCTTTGGAATTTCGCGCCGCTGGTCGATGAGACCCTCGGCGGCTACACGATCTGGGTGCCGTCGTCCTTCGTCATCATCGCGGCCATCATGCTGGTCTTCAACGGCTGGAACAAGGCCGAGGTCCGGCGCTGGAACGCGCGCTATATCTGGAGCGGTTCGAACGCCGCCGCGCTCGAATTCCCGGAAACCGCCCACGAGCTGCGCCTCAAGGTGGCGGAACCCAACCGCCGCATGGGCCGGACGCTGGCGCTGATTTCGGCCGCGATGTTCGCGACCGTGATGATCACCGGCATCACGATCATCTACGCGTTCTGACCTCCGAGTCGGTTCGGCACCCTGTCTATCGTCCGGTCTGGATCTGATCGGCGATCTGCGACGCCCATTCACCGATCACGGGAATGAAATCTATCTGGCTCAGCGAATAGACCACGACCGAGACCAGAAACGAGGCCCCCACGACAGTGCCGAAGCCAAAGGCCAGCCCGCGCGCGAAATTGAACGCCAGCAGCCGCGGGATGGAGTTCTGCACCCGGATGAACCGATGCGCGTTCAGCATCGCCACTTCCTCCCGCAAGCGGCGCATTTCCTCGGTCAGATCGTCGCTCATGCCAAAGCCTCCACCATTGCCCGCACTTTTTTCGCATCGGTCACGAACCGCCCGCCCGGCGGGTCGAAATCCGAAAACGCGCGCGGCCCCCCGGCAGGCGACTGGCAGGCGGCATGCACCTCGGTCACGCCCGTCGCCCGGACCAGTTCGGCCACGTTGTCAGCCTCCAGCCCGCAACCCGGCATCACGCTGATGCGGCCATCGGCGCGCGCCAGCAGCGCGCGGATCATATCCGCCCCGCGCGGTGCCGCCGGGGCCGCGCCCGAAGTCAGCACCCGCTCAAATCCCAGATCAATCGCCTGTTCCAGCGCCGCCAACGGGTCCGGCACCACATCGATCACCCGGTGCAGCGTTGCGGGCATCGGTCCCGCCGCCTCCAGCAGGCGGAGAAAAACCGCCAGATCGAGCCTGCCATCGGCACCCTGCGCCCCCAGTACCACGCCCGCCAGCCCCGCCTCGCGTGCGTTGACGATATCGGCGCACATTATGTCCACCTCACCTGGGGAAAAGTGAAACAGCCCGGACCGGGGACGGATCATCGCATAAGCGTCAATGTCCAATCGGGCCACGGCCCGCATCATCCCGCATGAGGGTGTCAGCCCGCCCTCGGAGAGGGCCGCACACAGCTCCACCCGGTCCGCCCCGCCATCCAGCGCGGCCTCGGCCCCCGCCAGGGTATCGACGCAGACCTCCAGCCCGGTTTTGGTCAAAACGCCTCGACCACGTCATACATCACCGGCTCAAAGCTTTTGCACAGCTCGTTGATGGCCCGGTTTCGTTTGCGCATCTCGTCGCTGCGCAACATGGCCTGAAAATCCTCGCGCTGGGTCCATTGCGAATAATTGGCCACCCGGGTCTGGGCGTCGTTCACGTGCAGACCGGCGGCGATGAAACCCGGCTGGTGCGAGATGAAATCGGCATAGGCCGCCGTCAGGGCATCCAGCAGATCCTGACATGTTCCGGGCGTGGTTTCGAATGTGGTGATCACCGTTTGCAGGGCGGCACCCTTCTGGATATGCGGCATCTGGATCTCCCCTTGATGTGGCTTGCAGCCTAGCAAGCACACCCGCCGCCCGCCAGACCCAGCCAACCACGCCGCTGTGGGCGTCAGCCGGTGAACTGGCTGCGCAACGCCTGATACACCACCGCCGTCGCGGCATTGGCAAGATTGAGCGACCGGATATGCGGGCTGGTCATCGGCAGGTGAAAGGTGCGATCCTCGAACCCGTCCAGAATTTCCGGGGCCAGCCCCTTGGTCTCACGGCCAAAAACCAGATAGGCATCGGGCGGGTAGTCAGGCTCATAAACCGATTGCGCGCCGTGTTCTTCAAAGAAAAACAACTGGTCCCGGGCGGGGGCGCGGGCGGCCAGAAATGCGGGCCAGCTGTCATATTCGCTCAAGCGGACATGTTTCCAGTAATCCAACCCGGCCCGGCGCACGGCCTTGTCATCGATGGAAAACCCGTAGGGCCGGATCAGGATCAGCTCAAGATCCAACGCCACGCAGGTGCGCCCGATGGTGCCGGTATTTCCGGGGATCTCGGGCGCGACCAGCACCAGTTTCATACGTGATTTCGACATGGTGGCGGCGGTATCCCTGGGGCATGGCTGCGCCTGCTCTACACCAATGCGCCGGGATTGAAACCCGGGGCCTCAGCCATATTCCGCAATCCAGGCCGCATGCAGATCGGCATACCTCTGATTGTCGTCGGGGATCGAAATGCCGCGTGTGATCATTTCGGCCTCGAAAACACCCAAGCGGTCGATCTGGTTGGCGCGCCGATTGCGCCCGCCGGTAAGGGCGCGAGTATACGTGTTGTTATATCCCCGCGTCAGGCGGTTGTCATTGAAACGCCTGACCCTTTCCTGCAGGACCGCGCGCCAGCTCGTATCGCGGTTCGGGTTCAGCAATGAATACAAGGCCGTGTCAGCAGGATCCTCCATCATATCGGAGAGCTGCACGTCGACATAGCCGCTCAAACCGATGACCTCGGTCTGCACGACAGCCACGGCCGCGAGGCCGAGGCCAACGACCCCGGCCATGAGCACAGTCATATCGACGGTAGTGGCACCGCTTTCGCTGCGGCAGAAAGTATAAACGTTCATGTTGAGCATTGGAGCCCTCCAGAGAAACAATTTTACGAAAATCATACTATTGTTGAAATGAGGAATAATTGTGGTTGCAAATTGGTGTTTTTAATTGGCCCAAAATGGCGGATTTTTCTGCGTTAGGAATGTATTAACCAAATAAGCGGAATCTTAACTCTGTAATGCGCTGGATCTTCCCCCTCCTGCTGGCATTGGCTGGCATGGGCGCGCCCGCGGTTCAGGCAGGGCCGTGGGCACGCGCGCCCGGCGAGGTATTCCTGTCCTTTTCGCAAAACATGTCGACAAGCGCCGAAGCGTTGGCCTCTGGCACGGAACAAATAAGCGCCTATTCCTCGATCTATGCTGAATTGGGGCTGGGTCGGCGATTGACGCTTGGGCTTGATTTCGGCCGCGGCGAATTTACCGACGAGGCCATTTTATTTCTGCGCCGCACCCTGACACGCCCGGACGCGCGGATTCAGGTGGGCGTTGATCTCGGCTATGGCGAACGTCGTGTGGACGTTTTGGGCGAAAGCCAATTGGCGCGTATTGGCCTGTCCGTCGGACGCGGCTTTGATGCTGCGGCGCTGGATTGGTTGCCGATGGGGATGACCGGCGGGTGGGTCGGCCTTGATGCAATTGCCGTCTATGACCTGAGCCGCGATGAGCCGCGCTGGAAGGTTGAGGCCACGGTGGGCCTGCGCCCGACCGAACGGGTGTCGCTGATGCTGCAAGTCATCGCCGAGGAATGGCCGGGGGCAGAGGTCAGTTTTGGTCTGAACCCTTCGGTCGTGTTCCAGATCCGCGAGGGAACCTCGATCGAACTGGGCGCGCGCACCAGCTTGGGGGATAATCCGCGGATCGGCCTCGAACTGGGGCTGTGGCACCAGTTTTGATCCGCGCATCGGCCATTTTCCGTGGGCCAAGGGCATAGACGAATGGTTATGTTCATATAAAACGCCCGCCATGCTATTGCCGATAAGGCAAGGAGGCGCGGAGATGTCAGAGGCCAGGCCAAACCTGTTGGAAACCGGCGAAACATCGCGGTCGCTGGCGCAGCATCTTTTGCGCTCGGCCCGGCATGGTGCGCTTGGTGTCCTCTGTCCCGACACCAAAACACCCCATGTGACCCGGGTTTGTGTGGGCACCGCGCCCGATGGCATGCCGGTCACGCTGGTTTCGGAGATTTCGCTGCACACCGACGCGCTGCGCAAAAACCCGGCCTGCTCGCTTCTGGTTGGGGAACCGGGCGGGCGCGGCAACCCGTTGACGCATCCGCGTCTGACATTGCAATGTTCGGCCCGGTGCGCCGATAAGAACGCCCTGAAGCAGCTGTTTCTATCGCAACACCCGAAGGCCACGCTCTACTATGATTTCAGCGACTTCATCATGATGCGGCTGGAGGTTCTGGCGGCGCATCTGAATGGCGGTTTTGGCAAGGCCTACAGGCTTGCGCCCGGCGACCTGGACCTCGGGCAGACCGCGCCCACGCATCCATAAGCTGCATTGCCAAAGCCCCCTGAACCCGTCACCATTGCCTAACGGCCCCATTTCAGAGGCAGGCGCGCGCTTATGTCAGACCCGCAGATTGACCCCGACCTTGTTGGCATCTGGATCATCCCCGGCGAGCCCGCAACCTTCGAGGTCGGCCCCGATGGCGGCTATCATATTGCCGAAGCGGCGGCGGATTTTTCATTCTTTCGCGGCGGCCAGTTCCTGAAATGGGGCAATACCGAGCTGGAACGGATCCTGGGCAGCGGTGACCGGATCGAAGGTGTCTGGCGGGCGCGCGACAGTGGCGATGAATGGTATTTCCGCCCCGATGGCAGCTACACGCTGCATTGGCCCGATGGCGAGGAGGCGCATGGCATCTGGGCGGTGCAGGAGGATGGCGCGAAATTATGGACGCGCGAGGAATTGGGGCGGATCGACACCACCGGGGCCGAGGTCAGCTTTCACCTGCATTCCGGCACCCCCATTCGCTATGGCTACACGGTCGATGAAAAGAAATGGACCCTGATGAATCCTGAAACCTGGGTCGTGCTGGTCGAATATCACCGGCCCTGAACAAAAAACGGCGGCCCACAGATCATGCGGGCCGCCGCCTGTTTTTTCAGACCCTCAGACCGTGTCGGCACGCGCCGTCAATTGCACCGATCCATGCACCGGCTGCGACCAGTTCACCCGGATCGACCCGCGCCCAACGCCGATGCGCGTGGTGCAATAGGGCATCGTGTAGACGGCCACATTGGACGGCGATCGCACCGCACCCTCGGGTTGCACCGAAACCGCCACGCGGGCCTCGCAATCGAAGGGCAGATAATTGCGCAGGTCGACCTCCCAGGTGGCCGTATCCGAGGCTTCCGTGACTTTCACCGTGACTGGATTTTGCGCGTTTTTGGCAACCCCATGAAAAACATTTCCGGTCATCAGAAAATTGCGCGCCCGGCTGTTATCCAAAGGCGCAATGCTGTCATCCACCCCTTCGGCGGCATCCAGTGCAGTGCCGTTCAGGTGCTTGAAAACATTGTCGCAGATCGACAGCCCATTGATGTAGTGATCCGGGCCATAGGGTTTGATCTGAATGAAATTCGACCAGTTTGCGATACCATTGGCGGTAAAGATATTGGCGTTGATCGTCAGCCCGCCAAAGGAAAACTCACCCGACATTTCAGGGGAGGCGTCATGTTCATTGCCCCATTCGATGAAACTGTTGTCGATGTAGTTTCCGGTGATCGTGGTTTTGACATTGGTGTTGGTCAGCACGATCCCGGCGGTAATCAACCCGTTTGGCTCGCTGTCACCCTGGAACCAGTGGTTGCCTGTTATCAAATTGCCATTACCGCCAAACACCCCGAAATGTTTGAACTTGACCGACCGGTTATTGCGGATCTTCACATCGTTGGAATTGGTGTTGAAGGCAATCGTGGTGCGGTCCTGTACGCGCAGGGTCTGCTCGCTCGACAAAAACTGGTTGCGATCCAGCAGCATGCCCGCGCACCCGCCATCGATCGAGGTGATACCGCGATCCTTGGGGCCGGTGAAAAAGCAATCCCTGACATGGAAGATCAGGCCATCGGTCGGCAGCATGATGGCGCTGGCCCGCCCGGCGCAGACAAATTCAACCTTCGAGATCGAAAAGCGCTGCAACTGCTCAAAGCCGGAAAAATCGAGGATGTATTTGAACCGGGTGAACGTATAGCTCTGACTGCTCGGTGGAACACCGAGCGGGCTGGACAGAAAGACCCGGCCCGCCGCGACATTGATGGCGCGCACATAGATCTCGCGGCCCACGCCCTGATTGGCGGTGACCAGCGACCCGATCGGGATCGAGTCGGCATTGGTCACATTGTCCAGCCGGTCGGGGTTCGACGCCGACCAGGTTGCGTTGCGCGTGACAACGGTGTCATCCCAGTTCGGGCTGTCGATAACGCTGAATTGTCCGTTCTGGATACTGCGTTGGTTGGAGTAGGTGTTCTTGTTGCCGACAATCGCCTGCATGTCGATCGGCGCGTCCAGCAACACACGCCGCCCGCCTAGATCGAACACATCGTGATCGCCGTTGTTCAACATGGCCTGAAAGCCTTTCTTGAACCCCTGAACCTCGTCGCCGCCAAAGGCGTCGGCATAGCTTGGCAGGTCGAAATTATTGGTCAGAACCAGCCGCGCGCCATCGGGCATCGACAGATCCCCCTGGAACCGCACCGGGCTTTGCATCGTCAGGTTCGAGGCAATGCGATAGGTGCCCTCGGACACCAGAACCTCACGCCCATCCGCGGCCGCATCGGCGGCATTAAAGGCGGCGGTGTCATCGGTGGTGCCGTCGCCCGCGGCCCCGAAATCCCTGACATCGACCCAATCCATCAGCTTGCGGTAAAAGACATGCGTAATGTCCTCGACCTGGATGCTTTCAATGCGCACCGTGGCACCATTGCCGCCGGTCAGATCCAGACCGAAATGGCCGTAGGCGGCGGTTTCGCCCCAGGCCATATCGACGCCGCCGCGGGTGCCCACGCCAATGATCGCCGAGACCGTCACGACCTCGCCATAGCTGGTCAGCGTCGTCTGCGGCCCCACCTGGGTAACGCCCGACACATTGGTATCATTGGTCTGCCCCGCCCAACCGGCAATACGCACATTTGGCAGCGTGCCGGACAACGCCTTGATCCGCGCCGATACGCGCAGATAGAGCCCCGGCAAAATCGGTGTTTCACCCATATAGCGCAGGCGCGTGGTGCTTGCTGTTTTCAGGATCTCCAGGCAGGTTCCGAAATCCTGATCCGCGGTCACAAGGGCAGCATTGGCAGCATTGGCATAAGTATCGGTGCCCGGCGTGCCATCTTCCTGGCTCCAGACGCTCAGGCCCTCGGCAAATTCAGGCGGCATCAGGTTCAGCCCGTCGGTGATCACTTGGTTCATGGTAGACCCCTTTTCTTGCCGCGCGCCCGACCGGACACGCGTTTCGGCCCCACGTGCCATATGGCGCGAAGGGTGCCTCGATTGTGTTCAATATCCGGAAATAGCGCCGGCACCCGAAGGCCCGGTTATGATCAAGATGTAGCGATGATGTCTTAAAAACCGGTTAACCCTGCGCAGGTCTCAAGCACCCGATGAGGGCGCGCGCAGGATTTCGGCGACACTGACCCCATGACAGGGGCCAGCTACAAGGTAAGAATAAGCATTGCCCGGTGCATCAATCCCATCTGCGCTTGCGTCATTCGTGATGCAAAGGCTGACGCATGAGCGGAAAAGATCAAATCACGCGGTCAGATCTCCCGCCAGCCCCGCATCGATCAGATCGGCCGTTTCACTAACCCCATAAAGCGCAATGAAGCCGCCAAACCGCGGCCCCTGGCTGGCCCCGAGGCAAACCTCGTAAAGCGCCTTGAACCAGTTTCGCAGCGGATCGAAGCCGTGATCCTTGCCCACCGCAAAGACCAGCGTTTGCAGGGCCTCGTCCTCAACCGCACCATCATAGCCGCGCAACCGCGCCGACAGGTCGGCCATCGCGGCGGCCTCCTGCTCATCGGCCAGACGGAACACTTTGTGCGGCTTGACGAAATCATTGTAATAACGGACCGCAAATCCCGCCGCCGCGTCCAGATCGGGATGCGTTTCAGGCCCGGCCTCGGGTGCATAGCGCCGGATAAAGCCCCACAGCGCCGCCTTGTCCTCGGCATGGGCGACGGATGCCAGATTAAGCAGCATCGCAAAGCTGACCACCATGTTCGACGCCGGCACGTCATGGCCATGGATGTGGAACACCGGATTGTTCAACCGCGCCGCCGCATCCTGGCCCGCATAGGCGCGCAATTGCTGATGATATTCATCCACCGCCTTGGGGATCACGTCGAAATGCATCCGCTTGGCCGTCTTGGGCTTGAGATACATGAAATACGAGAGCGACTCGGTCGACGCATAGCTCAGCCATTCATCAATCGAGATGCCGTTGCCGGTCGATTTCGAGATCTTCTGCCCATTCTCATCGAGAAACAGCTCATAGGTGAAATGCTCTGGCTTTTTCGCGCCCAGAATCTCGCAGATCCGGTCATAGATCGGCGTGTTGGTGGAATGATCCTTGCCATACATCTCGAAATCGACGCCCAAAGCGGCCCAACGTGCTCCGAAATCGGGCTTCCATTGCAGTTTCACCTGTCCGCCCGTCACCGGCAGCGTCCACTCACGCCCGTCCTCATCGTCAAAGGTGATGGTGCCCTCGGCTGCGTTTACTTCTTTCATCGGCACATACAGCACCCGCCCCGTTTCGGGGTGGATCGGCAGGAAGATGGAATAGGTCTGACGGCGTTCTTCGCGCAGGGATTTCAGCATCACCGCCATGACATCGTCATAGCGTTCGGCGGCGCGGCGCAGCACGGCGTCGAATTTACCGGACTTATAGTAATCCGTCGCCGAGATGAATTCATACTCAAACCCGAACGTGTCCAGAAACCGGCGCAGCATGGCGTTGTTATGGTCACCAAAGCTGTCATGCGTGCCGAACGGATCGGGCACTGAGGTCAGCGGTTTTTGCAGATGATCGGCCAGCGCCTCGCGGTTCGGCACATTGCCCGGCACCTTGCGCATCCCGTCCATATCGTCGGAAAAACAGATCAGCCGGGTGGGAATATCCGAGATTACCTCGAACGCGCGCCGGATCATCGTGGTGCGCAACACCTCGCCGAACGTGCCGATATGCGGCAGACCCGAGGGGCCATACCCGGTCTCAAAGAGGACATGTCCCTTTTCCGGCGGGGCCTTTTCGAAACGTTTGAGCAACCGGCGCGCTTCTTCAAAGGGCCAGGCTTTTGAGCTCAGGGCAACGTCGCGCAGATCAGACATGTCGCTTTCCATTTCGGGTCAGGGC
>Ga0316205_10002906_pt1 | contig 16902 bp, 17 predicted proteins | sample 3monthpyrite_MG_FD_204941 | JGI IMG/M metagenome (GOLD analysis project Ga0316205, IMG submission 204941) | Microbial mat bacterial communities from mineral coupon in-situ incubated in ocean water Damariscotta River, Maine, United States -... | ecosystem: Environmental > Aquatic > Marine >... | reverse complement strand
CACGGGCGTATTCATTTTCTTTGCTCGTACAAAGAAAACGAACCAAAAGAAATATGCCCAATTCACAAGCTCTCATTAAAAGGCAATGAGAGTACCTTCATCACTCTTTAAAAACAGGGCTGATGCGGAACTCACAAATCAGAAAGCAGATTTGTTCAGACATCCTCGCAGAAAGCCCCCTTTTTTTAACTCGCTCTTCAGCTTGATCAGATGGGAGGGGTAACGTCAAAACCTTAAATGAACCTTTGTTTTAGATTTTGATGTTGCATTGGACTTACTCTTGCCGGTGTGAATAAGCTGAAGGAAATGTGCTGACTGTAGCTCGTAGGTTGGGTTGAGGTACGAAACCCAACGAAAGACTAAAGTCAAAAGAGTCGGTAGTCGACCGACAGCGAGTAACCTTTCTTGCTCGCACAAGAAACGTCACTCAAAGAATGCGCCCCAACTCAAAAGCCCTCATAAAAAGCATGAGGATTCCCTCGTTACTCGTAATTTTTGCAGCTGCTGCGGACAAATTTGCTTTGTAATTTGAACGTGCTGCTTTTTGTACGGTAACAATTAAAACATCCTCGCAGAAAGCTCCACAAAAAGAACGCCTTCCTCGGCTTGTTCAGATGGGGGAGGGGTAAGTCAAAAGCAAAAAGAAGAATCTAAATCATAAAGGTATTTATGGTTTAGATTTTGACGTTCGTCCCGTCTCGGTGTTTGCCGTGCATTGTTTTACTAAAGGGATAATCCGCCATGGACGGCGGATTAAGTGCGCATGAGCAGGGATGCGAATGTAAACGACCCGTAAGCGAGACCTAAACTAATTCAGTAATTTAAGATGCAAACGAGTTTAACTACAATGCGCGGGTACCCGCAGGGCAAACGGTGTGAGGGCGGCTCTAATGATAATACGTGCGCTATCGCGCCATTATTTGTGTGTCATCTACACACGCAAGTACGGTACTTTTTGAGCTGTAGCAAAAAGTGCCTCGACCGCCGGGGCGAATACCGGCAATGCCTGAGCGAAGTTCTTAATAAATTTTTGCTAGTTAGTTTATAGGTGAATACTTTTCTATTGAAAGAATACTAAGTCACCATAAAGGCGAAACCGAATCAGGGAAGCTATTCCTACTAAAACAATCATTTGACATAAATGCACTAAAGCCTAGCATGCGTCCTATTTCTATGCACCATAATGGCGCATATGTGTATGATGCCTATACAAGCCAGTGCATAAATACTCACTCAAGAGTTATATGCGGGCATATGGCATCGGATTTTTAAAAACTGGCATAGCGATTGCAATATGAGAAATATAAATTGAGTAGTTGATCATTACCCAACGGCGGGTGGTGTATACGAATGGACAAAGGCGTCCGTACAACAGGTAGGTTCTACCTCGCGTATGGGCGCCTTTTTTTTGGTCTTACAAAAGTGAATTTTTAAACTGTAAAAAAGAGGCAGTAATGAAAATGTTTAAACCAACCCTGTATATGAACATGGGAAGAAGTTTTATTAAAAATGCCCTGCTGGCATCAGCAATGTCGCTGAGCTTGGGTGCAATTGCAACGAATGCGCTGGCTGAAGTTGGTGAGCCTGAAAAAGAAGAGCTGAAATTTGGTTTTATTAAATTAACAGATATGGCTCCTCTGGCCATTGCTTACGAAAAAGGTTTTTTTGAAGATGAAGGTTTATACGTCACGCTGGAGCCGCAAGCAAACTGGAAAGTCTTGCTGGATAGAGTCATTGATGGAGAACTTGATGGTGCACACATGCTGGCAGGTCAGCCGCTTGGAGCAACAATTGGTTTTGGTACGCAGGCGCATGTGGTAACAGCTTTCAGTATGGATTTGAACGGTAACGCGATTACGGTTTCAAACAAAACCTGGAAAGAAATGAAAAAACACGTGCCACATAAAAATGGCAAACCGGTACACCCGATTAAAGCCGATGCATTAAAGCCGGTGATTGAACAATATAAAGATGAAGGCAAACCTTTCAATATGGGTATGGTGTTTCCTGTATCAACGCATAACTATGAGCTTCGTTACTGGTTAGCAGCCGGTGGTATTCATCCTGGTTTTTATGCGCCGCATAAAGGTGATACTTCTGGTCAGATTAAAGCAGATACTTTTTTATCGGTGACACCACCACCACAAATGCCATCGACCATGGAAGCCGGAACGATAGAAGGTTATTGCGTGGGTGAGCCATGGAATCAGCAGGCCGTGTTTAAAAACATTGGTGTGCCTGTGGTTACAGATTATGAAATCTGGAAAGACAATCCTGAAAAAGTATTTGGTGTGAGCAGTGAATGGGCTAAGAAAAATCCAAACACACACATCAAAGTGGTTAAAGCATTAATTCGCGCAGCTCAATGGTTAGATGCAGATAATAATAAAAATCGTCCCGAAGCTGTGAAAATTTTATCTAAGTCTCAATACGTGGGTGCGGACTACGATGTTATCGCAAACTCAATGACAGGAACATTTGAGTACGAGAAAGGTGATAAGCGTTCGGTACCAGACTTCAATGTGTTCTTCCGTTATAACGCGACATATCCATACTACTCAGATGCGATCTGGTATTTAACACAGATGCGACGTTGGGGGCAGATTTCAGATAAGAAATCAGATACCTGGTTTAAAGATATTGCAAAAAAAGTGTATCGCCCTGATATCTATGCAGTTGCTGCTAAAGAACTGATCGCTGAAGGAAAAGTTAAGGTCAAAGACTTTCCGGACTTTGCTAAAGAAACCGGCTTTAAGAAGCCTCAGAAACATTTTATAGACAATATTGTGTATGACGGTTCTAAACCGAATGATTATCTGAAGAAATTTGATATTGGTTTGAAAGGTAGCGATAAAATTTAAAAAACGTAAGACGGGAACTCTCTGTATGTCACAGATGTTGGCGTGCAGAGAGGCTTACAAAAGTGAAAGATTGATTGCTAATTATATAGGTAAGCATTATGAATACTCGGGTGGCGAGCATGTTTAATGGTTTTAAATTAAACAAAAAGAATTTCAATGTGGTGGTACAAATACGAAATCTGATGACACATATTAAAGACAATTGGGATGACTACATACGCAATACAATGCGTGTTGTAGCTGTGCCAGTTGCAGCCTTTCTGGTTTTTCTTGGCATATGGGCGGCTTCTGCATCACAAATTACTACGTCGTTAGGTGTCGTGCCTGGACCTTCTGCAGTGTGGGAACAGTTTGGTGTTTTAATTGACGAGCATAATGAAGAAGCAGTTAAAGAACAAAAATTTTATGAGCGTCAGGAAAAACGCAATGCCAAGAAACTGGCTAAAAACCCGGATGCAAAAGTAAAAATTCGTCAGTACACTGGTAAGCCAACATTTATAGATCAGATATTTACCAGTATGTATACGGTTTTGGTTGGCTTTCTGATTGCTTCAGTGATTGCCATACCAGTGGGTATTTTATGCGGACTGAGTTCAACCATGTACCGGGCACTGAATCCATTGATACAAATATTCAAACCGGTTTCACCACTGGCGTGGTTACCTATCGTCACCATGATCGTCAGTGCGTTGTATGTCAGTGATGACCCGATGTTTGCAAAATCATTTGTTACATCAGCCATTACGGTAACGCTATGTTGTATGTGGCCAACCATTATTAATACCACGGTGGGTGTTGCATCAATTGATAAAGACCTGATTAATGTCAGCCGTGTATTACGCCTTGGCTGGTTTACGAATATATACAAAATTGTATTGCCATCTTCAACACCAATGATGTTTGCCGGTTTGCGTGTATCACTGGGTATCGGCTGGATGGTGTTGATCGCAGCAGAAATGCTGGCGCAAAACCCCGGGCTTGGAAAGTTTGTCTGGGATGAGTTCCAAAATGGTAGTTCAAACTCATTGGCCCGGATTATGGTTGCAGTATTTGTGATCGGACTGGTCGGTTTCTTTTTAGACAGAGTCATGCTGATAATTCAGCGTTCAGTAAGCTGGGATAAAACAGCTGAAATTAGATAACTGCAGGGTTGAGGAATAGACAATGAAAGATGAACATTTAGTAATAACAGGCATGTCGATGGAATTCCCTACACCAGCCGGTCCTTATAAAGCGCTGGACAATGTAGATTTAAGAATGGAGCAAGGTGAGTTTGTTTCGTTAATTGGCCATTCAGGTTGTGGTAAGTCCACTGTTTTAAATGTGGTGGCTGGTTTATACCAGGCAACCGATGGTGGCGTTGTACTTAATGGAAAAGAAGTGAATGAGCCAGGGCCGGATCGTGCGGTGGTGTTTCAGAATCATTCATTGCTGCCATGGTTAACGGCTTATCAGAATGTTGAACTGGCGGTTAAACAAATTTTTAAAGACAAAAAAACAAAGCAAGAAATGAAAGAATGGATCGAGCATAACCTTGAGCTGGTGCATATGGAGCATGCAATGCATAAGCGCCCAAGTGAAATATCCGGTGGTATGAAGCAGCGTGTCGGTATCGCACGTGCACTGGCTATGGAGCCGGAAGTGTTATTAATGGATGAACCATTTGGTGCACTAGATGCATTAACCCGTGCGCACATGCAGGACTCGCTCATTGAAATTCAGGCGCGTTTAAATAATACAGTCATTATGATCACGCACGATGTGGATGAGGCGGTGCTGCTGTCAGATCGAATTGTGATGATGACCAATGGTCCGGCAGCAACGGTTGGTGAAATTCTTGATGTGAAATTGCCACGCCCAAGAAACCGCGTTGAGCTGGCCGACAACGAAGAATATAACCACTACCGTGCGGAGGTCTTTAAGTTCCTTTATGAAAGACAGCGCAATCCTGCAGATAAGGTGGCGTAATAAGTTAACAGTCCCGGTGCGGTCAGGCGGAGCCTGATCGTCTATTAGCAATCCCTGCCATGGATGGCACTATTTTTAATCTTTCTTTATAAAGTTGTAGCGTATGCCTGGTCAGGCATATGTTCTTTTACTAATGTTCAATAAAAAAACGATCCGATAGAAACTGGTTTACGCCATTTATGGGTAGAGCTCATTTAAAAAATTTCTACTGATCATATAACTTTTTTATTAGACGCCTGTATAAATCCCCTCTATATTTAACCATATGGTTAAATATGTTGATTCAGAACTAAACAGGGTCTTTCATGCGCTGTCGGATACGACCCGGCGGTCTATTCTGGCGAGGCTAGCTCATGGTGATGCGCTGGTCACTGAACTGGCAGAGCCGTTTGATATGTCGCTGCCTGCCATCTCTAAGCACCTGACCGTGCTGGAGAAGGCTGGACTGTTGCAGCGCCATAAAGATGGCCGTATCCGGCGTTGTCAGTTGAATGCCGGGCCTCTGGAAAATGCAGCAGACTGGATTAAATTTTATCGTCAGTTCTGGGAGGCGCAGCTGGACTCACTGGCTGAATACCTGGAAAAGAATCAACAGAATGAGGGTTCCCCCGAATAAGCAGTAGATACTAATCAAGATAAGGAGAAGTAATATGGATACAGCAGTCGCAGTAGAAAATTTTTCACTAACAATGGAACGTGTTTTTAACGCATCAAAACAGGCGGTTTACGAGGCATGGACTGACAGAGATGCGCTGACAGAATGGTTTGCGCCGACAAAAGAAATGAAAACAATAATGCATCAAATGGAGTGTGAAGTTGGCGGAAAGTATCACGTTGAGATGCTGGAGCCGGATGGTACATCGCATGTCACTCATGGTGAGTATGTTGTACTGGATCCGTTTGATCAGATTGTTTTTACCTGGGACTGGGATAGTGATGAGCTTGAGGTCAGATCGTTAGTGACAATAGATCTTAGCGATGGGGACGGTAAAACCAGAATGGTGCTGACACATGAACGTTTAGGTTCTCAACGTTCGGTAGATTTACACAATGAGGGCTGGACGGGTTGTATTGCACAGCTGGAAGCGTTTATTGAATAGACTGCTGTTTTATTAATAAGGTCTGTGTCATTAAACGCAGACCTTATTCGCTTTTAATAATGGCAAAGGCTGCCGTTATTTTTCGTAATTTATAAAATAAATTTAAATTTTAAAATATTTTTTTGTTATGCCTTTAAATATGTGCTTTAATCATTATCAGGCTTATTGTAATTAAATATTAATTCTAAAAATTCGCCCGATTCCGGTGTGACGTTCTTCTGACGCTTTACTAAAATTAAGATCTGTTTTTTGCGCGAAAAGTGCATGTGCTGCTTTAATTTGGTGCGCGTAAAATTTTCTTTCAGTTTTCTTTTTTTGGTTTAAATACTTGAAAAAAATTAATCAGCTGTCTTTAATATAAGTGACACACTTATTTATTAATATGACTGAATGAAACCGTTTAACCATAAAACAAACTCTCCCTTAACTTCATCAAAGCAATTGAAGAGGTGCCCTCATGGCTCGGAAAAACAGCCGACAGAAACAGAGTAAGAAAGCTAACTATCATTTAGATTACCTGACGGACGACAAAGTGGTTGTTGACATAAACCGCAGTGACCCTTTCTCCTCAGCAAACTTCTCTCCCTCACCAAAAGCCAAACCATTCAAGACACAAACAAATTCGCAAAAGCATTTTACTTCCGCCATAAAATCAAATATTTTAACTTTTGGTTTAGGACCGGCAGGAACCGGTAAAACGTATTGCACGGCTGCGATGGCAGCGGAAGCAATTACCAAAGGCGAAGTAAAACAAATTGTATTTACCAGGCCTGCTGTTGAAGCAGGACCCGGGATGGGTTTTTTGCCCGGTAAGCTTGAAGATAAGTTTGATCCTTATTTTGGAGCATTTAAACACTGCCTGACCCAGCTTTTAGGTAAAGGCGTGGTTGAGTGCGCGGTAAAAAATAATAATATTATTACCGAGCCGCTGGCTTATATGCGTGGTAAAACATTCAATGATGCTTTTGTTGTGCTGGACGAAGCACAAAACTGCACTGAAGCTGAGCTGAAAATGTTTATAACGAGAATTGGTCGTTCCGCAACGTTTGTGATTAATGGTGACCTGGAGCAGTCAGATATCGGTGGAAACTCCGGCTTGTTTCAGACAATAAACCGGGTCAGCGATTTAAGCGATGTTCACGTTCATTCGTTTGATTATGATGACATTGTTCGCAGTGGAATAGTTCGGGATATTCTGCAGACCTTCCGGGAGCCGGTTCCGGCACATGTTTAACTGCAGATGTGATGAGTCTGGTTTGCGTAGCTTGTTCAGCTACGCAAACACTGAAATGTTTTAACGGGTGCCAAACACCACGATAGTTTTTCCGTGCGCGGTTATTAAACCATTTTCTTCCAGGTCTTTTAAAACGCGTCCTGCCATCTCTCTGGAACAGCCAACAATTTTTGCGATGTCTTGTCGTGTGATACTGATCTGCATGCCGTCTGGATGTGTCATGGCATCCGGTTGTTTGGTTAAATCCAGTAATGCTGCAGCAATCCGGCCGGTTACATCCAGCGTCATCAGATTTTTAACCGACTGACTGGTTTTGAGTAAACGGGTGGCCATCTGCTTGGCCAGGATTTCGAGGATCTGATAGTCTTCTTTGAAGAGTTCCCGGAAACGATCATAGGTAATTTCTGCAATTTCACATTCCCGTCGGGCAACCACCAGTGCAGAGCGCTGGAAGGTTTCATCAAACAGGGCCATTTCACCAAAAAAGTCGCCTGAATTGAGATAGGCGAGTATGATGCCGCTGCCTTCATCGTCTTCGGCTTGTACGCTTACCGAACCGTCGATGATATAGTAGAGGGTGTTGGATTGATCCCCTTCGTGAATGATGTTTTTCTTCGCAGGGTATTTTTTGCGATGGCAACTTGAGAGAAATTTTTCAAGTGATGGGTTTGATTCTGTGACTACCGGTATCTTACTCATTATTATTATCTTTGTCGTCTTCGGACGTAGTTTAGACTGAAATCATTTCAGCTATCAGTTGTTAATTTCGCAAATCATGGCCATTACATCAAGTATTTTTGGCTGTTTTGTATGATTTATGGGGTAAAAAGTATGAAAGCACGTGTTAAATGGCTGGATCATATGACGTTTGTAGGTGAGTCTGACAGTGGGCACTCTGTGGTAATGGATGGGCCGCCGGAAGCGGGAGGCCGTAATTTGGGTATACGGCCTATGGAAATGGTCATTTTGGGGCTGGGCGGATGTTCCTCATTTGATGTGGTTTCTATCCTTAAAAAGACACGTCAGGACATTACTGATTGTCATGTAGAAATTACAGCTGAGCGTGCTGAAACTGAGCCAAAAGTGTTCACAAAAATTCACGCGCATTTTGTTGTTTCAGGTAAAGATCTTGATGAGAAAAGAGTTGCCAAGGCTGTTTCTTTGTCGGCAGATAAGTACTGTTCAGTGTCAATCATGCTGGCAGCCACTGTTGATGTTACCCACGATTTTGAAATTATTAATACAGATAAATAAAAGTGATTGTTTATGTCGTTTAGTGAGTTAGTAGCAAGTTATTACCAGAGCTGGTTTCGTTTTCACCCGGAACAAGCGGTTGTTGTCGGTCAGACAGGATATGAGGAATTATTAATGCCTTATAGCGATGATGATATCGGTGCACTGGTGACATTAAATGAAAGCCTGCTATCTGCACTGCAGGAGCTGGATGAAAGCGTACTGACTGATGCTGAAAAGATGGATTTTAATATTTTGTATTCGGCGACTGCGAATGAGTTGCATGATTTACTTGAGCGAGACTGGCGTTATCTGAATCCTGAAATGTATTTGCCAGTGAACGCGATTCATCAGTTACTGACCCGGCCGGTAAAAAATTTACATGCGGCAGTTAAGCATCGCCTGCAGGCAATTCCTTCACATTTACGTGGTGCAAAGACTTTTTTAAAGCAAAAGCCGGAGCGGATTCCTCAGGTCTGGCTGGTTTCTGCGATTGCTCAGGGTTCTGCAGGAGTGGATTTTTTATTAAATCTGGATCAGCATCCTGCCATCATTAAAAAGTTTGATAACCCCCGGCGTTTGCATGAATATACAGAGGCAGCCAGTGGTGCATTAAAAGACTTTGTACACTTTCTGGAAAAAGAAATTAAGCCATTGGCTGAAGGTGATTTTGCCTGTGGGCAGAAAAAGTTTGAACGGTTGTTAAAAGAAGTTCATTTTCTGGATATTACGGCTGACCAGTTACATACGTTTGGTGAAAAGTTATTCAACGAAACCCGGGACGAAATAGAGCAGCTACTGGATGGCAAAAGTCTTTCTGATGTGCTGGCTTCAATTAAATCGGATGTGCCGGATAACTGTTATTTGCTTGATTACTACCGCCAGAGTATTCAAAAAGCCCTGATTTTTATTCGTGATAAAGACTTAATCAGTGTGCCGGATGTTCAGCATTTATCGGTAGTGGAAACTCCTGAATTTTTGCGTCATGAAATTCCATTTGCGGCGTATGATGATCCTATGCTCACAGACCCCGAGCAGCATGGTTATTATTATGTAACTGTTCCGGAGAGCAAATCTGGTCTTGCTGAACATAATAAGGTCAGTATCGATTTAACATCAGTGCATGAGGCCTATCCCGGTCATCATCTGCAGTTTAGTACGGCTAACCTGACTGAAGGAGCTAACAGCCTCGTGCGTGTGCTGAATGCAAACCCGACACTTTATGAGGGCTGGGCTTTGTATTGTGAAGCGCTGATGGTCGAACAAGATTATCTTAACAAGCCTGAACATAAAATGATCATGCTGCGTGACCGTTTGTGGCGCGCCTTACGCATCATGATTGACGTTGAAATTCATACGCGAGGGTTGTCTGTTACTGAGGCTGCTAAACGATTATGTGACGAGCTTGGTTTTGAGCCGGATCAGGCAAGAGCTGAGCTGAGCTGGTACAGTTTTTCTCCAACCGTACCCATGTCATATGCTACCGGGTGGGCGCTTATATGCGCTGCTCGTGATGTTATGGAACAAACACCTGACTTTACATATAAAAGTTTTCATGATGATTTATTATCCGAAGGTTCGATAGCGTTACCGCTGATTATTCAGTCATTATTCGGAAACGAATCCCTGCAACTAGCCTGTGAAAATTTGTTTACAAAGCATTGAATTGAGATAAATAAAATGAAAAAACCAAATGCAGTTGGTGGTATGAGGCATGTGGCTCTGTGGGTTAATAAGTTTACAGAATGCGAAAAATTTTATGTAGATCTGATTGGTATGCAAATTGAGTGGCGGCCTGATGATGATAATCTATACTTATGTTCCGGTTGCGATAATGTTGCTTTGCATCGTTCCGATAGGGATATGACCGGGGCTCAGCATCTCGATCATATTGGTTTTATTTTGAACACCATCGAAGATGTGGATGACTGGTATGCTTATTTGCTGGCTAATGATGTGAAAATATTTAAAGAACCGAAAACACATCGTGATGGCGCCAGAAGCTTCTATTGCGGTGATCCTGATGGTAATGCGGTGCAGATGATTTTTCATCCGCCAATTTCTGATAAATGTCTGAAGAGTTAAAACATTGACTAAAGATAAATTAAAACTTTACGGTTTCAATAACCTGACAAAAACACTGAGCTTTAATCTTTATGATGTCGTGTATGCACGAAGCGCAGAAGATGAAAAAAAATATATCGAATACATTGATGAAATGTATAACGCAAATCGACTGACGCAAATACTGACGGATGTTTCTGATATCATTGGTGCGAATATTTTAAATGTGGCGCATCAGGATTATGATCCACAAGGCGCCAGTGTCACTATGTTGATTTCTGAAGAACCAGTTGTCTCTGAGCAGCTGTCAAATAAAGAAGAGCCGGGGCCTTTGCCTGATTCTGTGGTTGCGCATCTTGATAAAAGTCATATCACTGTGCACACCTATCCTGAAAGTCATCCGGAAAATGGGCTGAGCACGTTTCGTGCTGATATTGATGTTGCCACATGTGGGCGTGTGTCCCCTTTGAAGGCCCTGAATTATTTGATTCATAGTTTTGAGTCTGATGTTGTGACCATGGACTATCGTGTGCGAGGTTTTACCCGGGATGTTGATGGTCGCAAACATTTTATTGATCATGATATTAATTCTATTCAAAACTTTATTGCAGATGATACCAAAGAGCTTTTTCAGATGGTGGATGTGAATGTTTATCAGGAAAATATTTTTCACACAAAAATGGTCAGAAAAGATCTGGATATGGATCAGTATCTTTTTGGCTCATTAAAAGATGATTATTCTGATACAGAATTACGACACATTGGACGGATTTTGAATCAGGAAATGAGTGAAATTTTTTATGGCCGGAATTTGACTGAAGGGCTTGGATTAGGCCTGGATTGATTAAATGTGATTGACTGAAAAAATCAATCAAAGTCGAATGCGAGAAAGGATTGTCAGCAACAAAGAAGAATTAAGAGCTGTAGGTTGACTACCTGCGATTTTGACTTTTATTTAAATAAAAATGAAATCTCTAAAATCAAACTTCCAAAATTTTCATAACCGGTTCATTTAATTGTGGGTCATCATTAAAGCCTGAGATCAATAAAACAGTATGGCCTGTTGTGGTTAAATGACATTTCTCACTAATCAGCCCGCATAAAGATCGCCAGTCATGGGAATCCGGTTCGTTAATATGAACGGGAACCACGCCCCAGTGTAGAGCCATGCATTTATTAACCTTTTCATTTGAACTAACACTGATGCATGGTGAGGAGGGTCTGGCTGCGGCAATAATGCGTGTGGTTGTGCCGCCGCGTGTTGGGATAATAATGCCCTGCAGTTTAAGGTCTTTAGCCAGATTGAGAGCGGCTTTTGCAACGGCTTCACGAACCGGGAACTCGCCTTTGCTGAGTTCATTCATGCGCTGGCCAAAGGTGTTGTTTTTCCACTGGTGGCTTTCAATTTCGCGCAGAATTTTGTCCATGGTTTGAACGGCTTTGATTGGAAATTTACCGCTTGCGGTTTCACCTGAGAGCATAACGGCATCAGCACTGCCAATGGCAGCGTTGGCAACATCACCGACTTCGGCACGAGTGGGTCGTGATGAGGTAATCATGGATTCCAGCATTTGCGTGGCAACGATGACGGGGCGGTCATGCTCGCGGGCTTTTTGAATCAATTCTTGCTGAAGAAGGGGAACGGTTTCTGCAGGTAATTCAATGCCCAGGTCACCACGAGCAATCATGATACCGTAAGCGCTGTCGAGTATTTCATCTATGTTTTCGATGGCTTCCGGCTTTTCAATTTTGGCGATGATGGGTATGTCGGCATTTTGTTTTTTCATATAACGCTGGAGTGTTTGTATGTCGCCGGCACTTCTGACAAAGCTTAGCGCGATAAAATCTATATCCAGTTCAATCGCAAGGTCGGCATCTGTTTTGTCTTTTGCAGTAAATGAAGATGTGGACAGGGTGGAGTCGGGTAAATTCATGCCCTTATGGTTTTTTAATGTGCCGCCATAAATGACCTTGCAGCTGACCTCGGTGTCTTTAATTGAGGTGACTTGTAATTCAAGGTTGCCATCATCCAGTAAGATGCGTTCACCGGTCTTGGCATCTTTATGTAGCTGGCGGTATTGAGAGCTGATCAGTCCGGGTTTTCCAGTCACTTGTTTGCTGGTAATAACGACGTCTGAATCATCGGCTAACTTAATGGCATCATTTTCAAATTTGCCGACCCGAATCTTCGGGCCGCACAGATCCATAATGATGGCCACGTTTTTGTCGAGACGCTTGGCAGCTCTTCGAATGCGGGTGACAAGCTGGCGATGACTATCATGGTCGCCGTGTGACATATTTAATCGAAAAGCATTTACATCGAGCTGAAGCAGGCTTTCAATTGTGGCGACCTTTTTGCTGGCTGGACCTAAGGTGGCAATGATTTTAGTGCGGCGCCAGTGTAAATGAGGATTTCTAATCTGGTTAGATGCTGCTTTTTCTGCCGAACGGTGTCTTTTCACGAGTATTTTCCCTGCTTTTTAAGCATTTATTACTATATTTAATAGCACAAGCTGCCCATTAAACGCCCTTCGGCCTGATTTTTTGTTAATTACTATCTTATTAATTCTGTATTTTAGAATATTATGATATGATGCGCGCCCTATTGTGAGCTGTTAATGGCTTATTGGTGTTCGGATATTTCCTAAGTTCTTTGATTTTAATAGAGTTTTTTGAATTTAGGAAATATCCGGAAATATCCCTCAGTTGTTCAAGAGGCTATTGTTGAGAATGTAGTTCTCATAAAAAGTATTTGGAGTGATTATGCAAAACCCTAAACTGAAGCAGTATCTGATGTGTCGTAACCGTGAAGGTGACGGTCTTTCTTATGATTTGATTTCACTGATCCACGAAGTAAGTATTACTTGTAAAGAAATCGCATCAACCATCAGCCTGGGGCCTCTGTCTGGTGTTTTAGGTGTTGCCGGTTCTGAAAACGTTCAGGGTGAAACTCAAAAAGAGTTAGACATCATCACTAATGACATGATGTACGACCACCTGAAATTTACTGGCTTAACAGCGGGTATGGGTTCAGAAGAAATTGATGATCCTTTGATGATTCCTGAAGGTATTCAACGTGGTGAGTACCTGATGATGTTTGATCCATTAGATGGCTCTTCTAACATTGATGTAAACATCTCTGTTGGTACTATCTTCTCAATCGTTAAAGCACCTAAAGGTGGTAGCGAAGATCCTGCTCTGGAAGATTTCTTACAAAAAGGTACTGAGCAAGTTGCAGCTGGTTTTGTTGTATACGGCCCATCAACTGTATTGGTTCTGACTACTGGCACTGGTGTTAATACCTTTACTCTGGATCACCGCATTGGTGAGTTCGTTCTGACGGAAGAAGGTGTTACTGTTCCTGAAGAGACTAAAGAATTCTCAATCAACCTGTCTAACCAGCGTTTCTGGGAAAAGCCGGTTCAGGATTACATCTCTGACTGTCTGCAAGGTGAAGAAGGTCCATTAGGTCAGCGCTACAACATGCGCTGGGTTGCGTCTATGGTTGCTGAGGTTTACCGTATTCTGACTCGCGGTGGTATCTTCATGTACCCGTTTGATACACGTGAGCCAGGTAAAGCCGGTAAGTTGCGTTTAATGTACGAAGCAAATCCAATGAGTTTCATCATGGAGCAGGCTGGTGGTATGAGTTCTACTGGTCGTGGTCGCATTATGGAAGAAGATGCAACAGATCTTCACCAGCGTGTGCCTGTGATCATGGGTTCAAAGAATGAAGTACAAAAAGTTGTGGATTACCACAATAAAGCAGAAGACGCGGCTTAATTCGCTAGTGAAAACTGTTTGAAAAAAAGCCCGCTTACCGAAAGGTAGCGGGCTTTTTTGTGTTTTATAGGTTGAAAAAGCAAAGGCAAAAGCTTTGCCACAGAGGCACAGAGGTTCACAGAATGTGGGGGATACGATGATGCTTGTCAGCCTGGTATGCCTTGAAGGAAGCGGTTATGTATTTAAATGCAGTGCAAAAGACTTAAGTTACACGGGTAATGATTTTTATGAATCAATATTTTCTCGGTGTTTCTCTGAGTCTCCGTGCCTCTGTGGTAAAGGACTCTTGTTTTAAAGGCTTTTAAATCCGATACGCGGTCTTGGTCATTACTTTCGACGTCAGTGTCATCAGCTTGCGCACAATCCATGGTAAATCACGGCCGCCGTGCTCAAGCGCGACAGTCGCATGATGTTGCTCATCTTCTTTCATTTGCTCAAGAATAGCGCGACTGCGCTGATCATCTTCCGGTAATTTTTCTAAATGTTCTTGCAGGTGCTTAACCACTTGTTTTTCAGTTTCTGCAACAAATCCCAGGCTCCATTTATCTCCGGCAGCGCCAGCTGCGGCGCCTATTACAAAAGAGCCTGCATACCAAAATGGCGCTAGCAGGCTGCGCTGGCTACCCAATTCTTCCAGACGTTTATCCGTCCAGTCGAGGTGATCATTTTCTTCCAGAGCGGCGCGGTTCATGCTTTCTCTAACATCTTCCAGTTTGGCAGTCAGTGCCTGACCAGAATAAAGTGCCTGGGCTGCAATTTCACCGGCATGATTAATACGCATTAAACCAGCTATATGTTTACGCTGTTCTTCACTGAGCTCAGTGTCATTGATGTGTTCGGCTGGGTACTCTCGCTCCGTGATTTCAGGTTTGCCAAAAATCGTACGCATGGCGTGGTCGCCTTGCATGATGAGCTGATCGAAAGGAGAAAAATGACGCATAGTGAAAACTCGTGTTAGGTATTAGGCATTATTGTAATGAGGCACTGCGAACAAGCAAGCTGACCGGGTGTAATATTTCAATCTGTTTGTTCTGGCTCAAGTTTGCTTCTTTTTGTAATCCGCTGGCAATGTGTAACGCACAGCCATAATTAGTCGTGATCAGAATATCTGTCGGCTGAGACTTTAATGCATTAATTTTTAGCTGCTTGAGCTGAATTGATGGTTGGTTTTGAGTAATCAAATTTGCACCACCGGCGCCGCAGCAAAGCGAGTTGTCTGCAAGATCGCTGATGTTTGCATCCGGAATCTGATTCAATAATGAGGTGATAGAGGATAGCTTCAGCTGGTTACGCTGACTGCATGGTTCATGTACAGCAACCTTCTGTGTGACCGATTCTAGCTTGAGTGTCTTCAAAAGCTGTTTTTCCCTAATAAACTGCATAATGTCAAAAATTGTAATGTTATCAAGCTGAGAATCGAGTTGAGCGGTGCAGCCGGTTGAAGTGCTGATTATGGCATCGAGTGTCTTGGTCTGAAAAATGCCTTGGTTTTGACTGTTGAGTTGCTGCGCGATATCGGGCTGGCCGTTATGCTGGTGTAGGGCTCCGCAGCAAGCCTGATGTGCAGGGATGTGTACGTTATAACCGCAATGACTTAATAAGGTGATCGTGTCAGTTAATGTCTTTTGGTCAAATAATTTGGTGATACAGCCTGTAAATAGCCCCAAATTGCCCTTAACTTCGCCCTTGGCTTGTGTAAATGCCGGTAAAACGGAGCTGGCGGGTTCATTCTGAATCTTGGTCTGTAATGGGGCGGTGTCTTGCGTTAATAATTTGCATGCTCTGAGTAGATTGCCCAGAGTTTTGCTTCGCAATAGCTTTTCTAACAAAAAGTATCGAGCCGGATGCCGTGTTAAATATAAGAGCGTTTTTAGAGCGGTGCTTTGTTTGCTGTCTGATTGAATGAGATGTTTAGTGTCATCCATTAATTGCATATAAGGCACACGTGAAGGGCACATGGATTCGCAAGCACCACAACCGGTACAGTTGTTTAAATGATCAATGATGCTCTTGTCAGGGGTTAAATTTCCCTGTGCGATGCCTAAAATCATTGCAAGCCTGCCACGAGGTGTTTCAGACTCAATATGATTGACGGCGTAAGTCGGGCAGTGTGGCTGGCACATACCGCACATCACGCACTGTTCGGCAGCTGAAAGGTCGGGTTTATACATTAATGAGTGTTCATTGGTTAAAAGATCACTGTTATTATACCTGTCTGTTTTTGCTTATCAGAAAATCATCATGTCTCATTTTAAATATCATGTCTTTTTTTGCACAAACTTACGAAAAGATGGCTCGGCCTGTTGTGAAAATCATGGAGCGGCTGATTTGCGCGCTTATGCCAAGAAAAAACTTAAAGGTATGGGGCAAGAGATACCTGATAAGGTGCGAATCAATACAGCGGGGTGTCTGGACAGGTGTGCGGCTGGTCCCGTGCTGGTGGTTTATCCAGAGGCGACCTGGTACACCTATGTCGATAAAGAAGATATTGATGAGATATTTGAAAAACACCTGAAAAACGGTGAAGTGGTGGAGCGTTTGCTGGTTGAAGAATAGGAAAGTGTGCGGTTGTCGGTGTTCAGTTTGCAGTAAGGTCAAGAGACTCAAAAAGAACAGTTGACGACTTATCTCAATAAAATAGAATTTTTTGCCCACTGCC
>Ga0316205_10002904_pt1 | contig 16904 bp, 20 predicted proteins | sample 3monthpyrite_MG_FD_204941 | JGI IMG/M metagenome (GOLD analysis project Ga0316205, IMG submission 204941) | Microbial mat bacterial communities from mineral coupon in-situ incubated in ocean water Damariscotta River, Maine, United States -... | ecosystem: Environmental > Aquatic > Marine >... | reverse complement strand
CACAGGCGGTCAGGGCCAGCAATGCCAGCCCCGCGCCAAGTCGTTTTGCCAGACGGGCCCCAGTCACCGGTCTGATCAGCTTGCCGAAACGGAGGTGCCGGCAGTGTCGCCCACACCATCCTTGCGCGCCTTGGCCGAGGCCAGCGTATCGCGCAGTTCCTTTTCCATCTTCTTCAGCTCTTCCTCGGCCGCCGCGCGGCGGGCCTTGCCCTCGTCGGCAATCTGAAGGCTTTCGTTGATGGTGCCGATCAAGTCGGCATTGGCTTGTTTCACCGCTTCGATATCGAACACGCCGCGTTCCATTTCCTCGCGGATCATCTTGTTGCTTTCCCGCAGGTTTTCGGCGTTGGCAGTCAGCAATTCGTTGGTCAGATCATTGGCATCGCGCACCGCCGCAGCGGCCTGGGCCGAGCGTTGGATGGTGACCGCCTGTGCCAGTTGTGTTTCCCAAAGCGGGACGGTGTTCACCAGGGTCGAGTTGATCTTGGTGACCAGCGATTTGTCGTTTTCCTGCACCAGCCGGATCGAGGGCAGCGATTGCATCGTCACCTGACGGGTCAGTTTCAGATCATGCACCCGGCGTTCCAGATCATCGCGTGCGGCGCGCAGATCGCGCAGTTCCTGCGCCTTCATCACCTGATCTTTTTCGGGCGCGGCCTTCACCTCGGCCTCTTTGGCGGGGATGTCTTTCGTGTCCAGCACGTTCAGCTTTTCTTCGCCCGCCGCGATGTAAAGCGCCAGCTCGTCATAGAATTGCAGCGTCTTTTCATAGAGCAGGTCCAGCGATTTGATATCTTTCAACAGCACATGTTCATGCCCCAGCAGATCATCGGTGATCTTGTCGATCTGGCCCTGAATGGTCTCAAACTTGGCGGTGAACTTGGCAAAGGGCGCGGCGCGCCCCAGCAGGCGTTCCCACCACGTGCGTTTGCGGCGCACGTCCAGCTCGCTGACGGAAAATCCCCGGATCGTGGTGACGATGTTGCGAAGGCTATCGCCCGCAGGCCCCACATCCTTGTTGCGCACGCCCTGCAGCATGGATTGCGAAATCTCCTGCAGTTCGGCCTGCGCGGCGGACCCGAACGAGACGATGGATTGCGTATCGGCCATGTCGATCTCGGCCATGCGCTTGGTGATCTCGGCCCCCACGGGCGCGTCCGCCTCGGCCAGCGTCACGATGGCGTTGGCATCTGCCGGTTCGGGCAGGATCGCTGCGCTGATCTCTTCAACCTCGGCGAGGGCAGCCTCGGCTTTCTGGCGGATGGTGTCTGACATGGGATGGTCCTCTTTACGTTAAGCGTTGTTGTCCAGGCGAACGCCCTCGCGCTGCAGACGGTCCCGCAGCACGCTGATTTCCACCTCTAAATCGGTATTTGAATTGTCCATAAGCGACCGGGTCTTGGCGACAAAATTTTCCTCAAGATCACTCAGCAACATCATGTAATCCGAGCGCGCCCCGGCATCTCGGGACCGGGCATAGACATCGGCAAACTTCGAGGTCGCATCGCGCGCGCCCATCAAATAGACCGACAGGAATTTCTTGGCCGCAGTCAGATCGCGGGGATCCTCCTCGACCGTGCGCAGCATATCGCGAACCGAGGTCTGAAACCGCTCAACCCGGGCCTCAACCTGACGGTCCCCGGCGCGTTTGATCGCATCCGACATTCCCGCCAGATAACTTTCGGCCTTGTCCACGGCGCGCGCCACGCGGTCGGTCTGGAACTGGTCCACACCCTCCATGCCCTTGTCTTTCAACGGATCAAACCCAAAGGCAAAACTGTGCAGCACGGTGCCAAGAATGGCGTAGATCACCGGCTCAATCACTCCGCCACTGGCGGCAAACCCGGCCACGGCCAAACCTGCACCGGTCAACAGCGAGGCCAGCATCTTGCGGGGCAGGCCCGGACGGCGCGCCACCTTGCGCGCATCATAGGCCTCTTGCGCCTGTATCCCCTCGCGGGTCAGCCACGCGGCCAGCAGCAGAACACCCAAAGCAATCAGATTGAACAGCAGTTCGCTCGGCCCCCCGGTAAAGGCCCGCCAGATCAGCGGCAAAGGCGCGATGAACAGCAGGTTGACCCGGCCCCCGGCGCGGGTGCGCACAGCGCCGCGATAGCTGCCCTGATCCACTGGCCCCTGCTCATCAGGGCTGAATTTACCGCCAAAGCGTTGCGCCATCTCAGACGCCCCCCGCGATCGACACGAAAAGGATCAGCAGGACCAGCACGAAAAAAGCCAGCTTTTGAAGACCTGTCTCGGACATGAAGGCCCCCCATCGGCCCATTGTTAAACCTCTGTAAACTTAGGCGATGCAGTCGCGGCATACTAGGGGGAAGATCGCGCGCAAACGCTCACAGCGCAAAATCGCGCGCTCTTGCCTGTTTGTGCGGCTCAAACACCCATGCCTGACGCCTGAACACACCGGTCCTGTACAGAGGCGATATCGCTCTGCTACGACCGATCTATGACAGATCGCGATTTTGTTCCGCGTGGTGCGGCCAGTTTTCGGGTGGACTATGACGGCCCGCCCCGGGATTTCTATTTCCTGTTGGTGCCGGGCCTGACCTTGCTGGCGTTCAGCGCAGCCCTTGAGCCGCTCAGGATCGCCAATCAGGTTGCGGGCAAACAGCTGTATCGCTGGTACCTGATGACCGAAGACGGCGCGCCGGTGCGCTGCTCCTGCGGTGTGACCCTGACGCCCGATGCGGGCCTGTCGGACGTGCCCCGTGATGCGCGCGCCTTCGTGTGTTCGGGGGTTGAACCCGCACAGCATAATTCGGCCCGGATCGCCGCCTGGGTCAGCCGTCAAAAGGCGTTTGGCGGCCGTGTGGGGGGCATCTGTACCGGGGCGTTCGCGCTTGCCCGTGCAGGTCTGTTGAAAGGCCGCCGTTTCACCCTGCATTGGGAAAATCAGCCCGCCTTTGTCGAGCGCCACCTCGATCTGACCCCAACGGGACGGTTGTTCGAAAATGATGACGGGTTGCTAACCTGCGGCGGCGGCTCGGCAGCCACCGATATGATGCTGTCGCTGATCGAAGCGGATCACGGGGCCGAGATGGCCGCCATCGTTGCCGATATGTGCCTGCATCAGCGCAGCGGCGCGCCCGATACCGCACAGCGCAGCGCCCATTCCCGCGCGCTTTCCAGCCGCAATCCGCATCTGCTGGCCGCGATCAAATATATGAGCGAGCGGTTGGAAACCCCGGCCGATATCGACGAGGTTGCCGCGCATACCGATATCTCGCGCCGACAGCTGGAACGCCTGTTTCGCCGCTATGTGGGGCAATCCCCGGTGCAGTTCTATATGGATTTGCGGGTATCACGGGCCCATGCCCTGTTGAATGAAACCAGCCTCAGCGTGGCCGAGATTGCCGCCGCCACCGGTTTTGCCAGTTCATCTCAGCTCTCTCATCGCTTCCGCAAACGCTATGGCCGCGCGCCGGGGGCCTATCGCAAAAGCTGGTCGGCGCTCAGCCCCGCTTAGCGGCGCGGCTTGCGGATCACCTTGCGCGGGCCCAAGTTGGCACCCGGCTTGCCCCCCGGTTTACCGCCACGTTTCCCCGCAGGCCCTTTGCCGGGTTTGGCGTCGGCATCCGGTTCGGGCACTTTCAAACCCAGTTGATCGCGCAGCACGCGCGGGCGGATTTCCTGCACCTCGCCGGGCTTTAGCTGTGCCAGAAGGAACGGCCCATAGGACACCCGGATCAACCGGTTCACGACCATCCCAACGGCTTCCATCGCGCGCCTGATTTCGCGGTTCTTGCCCTCGCGGATCGCCACGGTCACCCAGGCATTGGCCCCTTTCTGACGATCCAGCGTGACAACCATCGGCTGGAACCGCTCGCCATCCACGGTCAGGCCGGTGCGCAGCGGTTCAAACGTGGCATCCGCCGGTCGGCCATTGACCCGCACGCGGTATTTGCGCACCCACCCGGTCGAGGGCAATTCAAGGCGACGTTTCAGCCCGCCATCATTGGTCAGCAGCAACAACCCTTCCGAGTTGATATCCAGCCGCCCAACGCTCATCACGCGGGGCAGGTCGTCGGGCAATTCGTCATAGATCGTGGACCGGCCTTTTTCATCGCGATTGGTGGTCACCAGCCCCGTGGGCTTGTGATAAAGCCACAGGCGCGCAGGCTCGGGCGCGGCCAGATCGCGGCCATCGACGGTGATCTGATCCGCCTCCGTCACGTTCAGGGCGGCGCGGTCAATCACCTTGCCATTCACGGTGACAAGGCCCGCCTCGATCATCCGTTCCGCTTCGCGTCGGCTGGCCACGCCGGCACGGGCGATCACCTTGGCGATCCGGTCGCCGGGAGGGGTTTTTTGCGTCATGAGGGGTCGCATAGCGCAATCGCGGCCCTTGCGAAAGCGGTGATGAGCGGGCAAAGACCGGCCATGACGTTCAAAAGCCATATGCAGGCGGCGCTGGATGAGGCGCATGCCGCCGCCGCGCGCGGTGAGGTGCCGGTGGGCGCCGTGCTGGTCTCGCCCGAGGGGCAGATCGTGGCGCGCGCGGGCAACCGAACGCGTGAACTGAGCGATCCGACGGCCCATGCCGAGATATTGGTGATCCGCGAAGCCTGTGCGTCATTGCGGAGCGAGCGGCTGCCCGGTCACGACCTCTATGTCACGCTGGAACCCTGCGCGATGTGTGCCACGGCCATCGCCAATGCCCGGATTGCCCGGCTTTACTATGGGGCCGCTGATCCGAAATCCGGCGGTGTGGCGCAAGGGGCACGGGTGTTTTCCCATCCTCAATGCCATCATGCGCCCGAGGTGTATGACGGCATTGCGGCGGACGAGGCGGAAACCCTGCTCAAAGACTTTTTCGAGGGGCTGCGATAGCGGCGGGGCCGAACCGTCATGCATTTGGTCAGATACATTCGCCGCCATCAATCACCAGCGCATGACCGGTCATGAAGGTCGACATGTCCGAGGCCAGAAATACGATGGCCCCGGCGATTTCGTCCGCAGTGCCCCAACGGCCCATTGGAATCGACTGGCTGATATATCTTTCCAACGCGACACGCCCACCCATTTGCGCCTCGAACCCGGCATTGAACGGCGTGTCCACAAAGCCGGGGCAAAGCGCGTTGAACCGCACATTATGGCTGGCATAATCGGCCGCCATCTGGCGGGTCATGGCCACCACCGCATGTTTGGTCGTGGCATAGGCGATCATGCCACGGTCATATTGCACACCGGAATTGGACGAGGTGATGATGACCGACCCGCCACCATTGGCCTTCATCGGGCCGATAGCAGCGCGGGCGGCGATGAAATGCGCCCGCACGTTCAGCCGCCAGGAATGGTCCATCTGCTCGGGCGTGACCTGTTCCAGATCGCCTTCGATCTGATAGCCGGCATGGGAATGCAGAATATCCAGTGGGCCGACAGTTTCGATACAGGCCGTCAGCGCCGCGTCGTCAAGCACATTCAGTTGCCGGGATGTGGCCTCGAACCCCTCATGGGTCAGCGCCTCAGCGACCCGGGCGGCCTTTGCGCCGTCGATATCGGTGATGATCACATGCGCGCCGTGACGGGCCAGGGCCTCGGCACCCGCGCGCCCGATCCCTGACCCTGCCGCCGTGACAAGGGCCGTCTTGCCCGTCAGAACGGGCCCCGAAAGGGGGGTGTCCAGGGTCATTTGGCTTTCCTCTCGCCCTTGCGCAGCAGCAGTTGCGCCGAAATCAGCAGGATCAGCGATGCCCCCAGCACCATGGTGCCGATGGCGTTGATCTCGGGCGTCACCCCGCGCCGGATCGAGGAAAAGACATAGATCGGCAATGTCGTCTCGGACCCGGCCACGAAGAACGCAATGATGAAATCATCAAAACTGAAGGTGAAGCTGAGCAGGAAACCCGCCAGCACTGCCGGAAAGATCATCGGCAGGGTCACTTGCCAGAACGTGCCAAAGGGCGTGGCATAAAGATCGGACGAGGCTTCGGTCAGGGTGCGGTCCATCCCCGCCAGCCGGGCGCGCACGATGATGATCACAAGCGCCATCAGGAACATCGTATGCGCTGCGATAAGCGATCCCATACCCATGCGCAGCTGTGGTGGTTTGGCGTCGTCCGGCCAAAGCGCGGCCAATACCGGGTTCAACTGATCGAACAATGTCACCAGACCGATCAAAGTGGCGATCCCGATCACGATGCCGGGGATCATCACGGCGATATAGATCAGCATGTCAAAAATGGTGCGCACCGGTCCCTTCACGCTTTGCAGGGCAAGGGCGGCCATGGTGCCAAACAGGCTGGCAAGGCTGGCTGATACAAAGGCCACCAACAGGCTGGTTTGCAGCGCGTCCATCACAAAGGGATTGTCCAGCGCCTTGCCATACCACTTGGTCGACAGGCCCTGAAGCTGACTGGCATGACGGCCCGCGTTGAAACTGAACAGGGCAATCACCCCGATAGGGATGTAAAGGAACAGGTAGACACATATGGCGTAAATCCGCATCGCGCGCCCCTACATGATCGACACGTCGTCGCGCGACGCACCGAGACGCGCAATCAGACGCATATAGATGGTGACCGTGATCAGCATGACGAACACCAGTGTCGCCGCCACCGCCGATCCATAGGCCCAGTTGCGCGATTGCAGGAACAGATCAACCAGCGCGTTGCCCACGAAAAACACCTTGCCACCGCCCAGCAGGGCCGGGATCAGGAATTCGCCCATCAGCAGGATGAACACCAGCAAACAGCCCGTGGCGACGCCGGGGACAGACAAGGGCAGGGTGATCTGGCGGAACGTATTCCACTTGGTCGCGCCAAGATCCGCAGCCGCCTCAAGCAGGCGTTTGTCCAGCCGGTCGAGGCTGACAAAGATCGGGAACACCATCAGCGGCAGATAGCCATAGATGATGCCGATCAGCACCGCAAAGGGCGTGTTGATCAGCCGAACGCCCTCGATCCCCACCCAGTCCAGCAACGCCGGAAGACCGCGCCCGCCCAGCAGGAAAATCCACGCATAGCTGCGGATCAGGATCGACGTCCAGAATGGCACGATCACCAGCACCAGCAGGATTGTTTTCCATTTCGGATCGACCTTCACGGCCAGGAAGTAGGCAAGCGGATAGGCAATCAGCAATGACACCAGCGTCCCGACAGGGGCCAGCGTCAGCGTGTTCTTGAACGCGGCCCAGCGGGCAGGCAGGTTTGCATATTGCTCGAAGGTGAAAGCGGGCACGACGCCACCGGCGGGTGCCCGCTCCCCAAAGCTGAAGACCAGAACAACGGACAGCGGCAGCAACAGCATCACCAGGAACCAGGTTCCGGCGGGCATCAACAGAAGCCAGGTGCGGGTGCGACGTGTCACGGTGGTCTGCTCCGGTGCCTCAGGCCGATTTGAACCGCGCCATCAGCTCGGCGCGGTTCGGATCGGTCAGGGTCACGGCTGCGCCAAATTCCAGCGCGTTCAACAGGTCTGCCGCCGGATAGAGGATCGGATCGTTCAGCAGTTCCTCGGGCAACAGTTTGTTGGTATGGGCATCTGCCGACGGATAACCATGCGCCAGAACCTCTTTGGCATTCACCTCGGGGTCCAGCATGAAGTTGATCAGCGCATAGGCGGCATCCATGTGTGGCGCCCCTTTGGGAATGGCGTAGTAGTCAGACCACAGCTCGCCGCCCTCAACGCCCAGAACATAGGCGATCTCGGGTATGTCGGTGTTCAGCTGCTTGCCATCGCCCGTCCAGCACATCGTCATCCAGGCATCACCACTGCGCATGGCAGGTTGGTAATCCGAGGAAATCGCAAACAGATGCGGCTTGGCGCCAATCAGCAGTTTCTCGGCATCGGCCAATTCGTTCTCGGCCACGGAATTGAAGGAATAGCCAAAATATTTCAGCGCGTTCCCGATGGTGGTCAACTGGTAGTCATGCACCATTGTACGGCCCGAAAAGCTGTCCATGGTCATATCGAAGAACTCTTTCCAGCTGGTTGGCGTCGTGCCGCCCGTGTGGCTGGTGTTGACGGCATACCCGGTGGTGCCCCAGTTCTTGGGCACGGCATAAAGCTGTCCATCGACGCTGCCTGCCTCGGCATAGCGCGGGTCAAACGCGGTCGGGTCGTAATTGGACAGGCGCGATGTATCCAGCGGCTCGATCAGGCCCTCGCTGACATAGGTGGTGATGGTATAGTTCGTGGGCACATAGACATCCCAACCGCTGCCCCCGGCCTGCAACTTGGCCAACATTTCCTCGTTCGAGCCGAACACGTTGACCTGCACGGCGGCCCCGGTGGCTTCGGTAAAGGCGTCAAAATTGTCCGGGTCGTGATAGTTCGGCCATGTCGCCAGGATCACCCGGTCGCCAATATCCTCCGCCGCAAAGGCCGGGCGCGGTTTCAGCCCCGGTACAGCCGTGCCCATGACGGCCGCCGCCGCCCCAAGCCCGGTGACATTCAGGAAATGCCGGCGCGTGACCGACCCCTTCTGGTACCGGCGGAATTCTTCCATAAACTTGCGCTTTGAGATTGTGTCCTTGGTCATGATATTTCTCCCACTTGGTTTGGTTATTGGTCTCAGGTGCGATCCAGCACCAGTGCAGCACCGGCATCCCAGGACGCCAGCAAAGTGTCGCCCGTTTCAAACGGGCCGTCAGTCAGTTCGGCCTGCCTTGGCAAAAGGGCGAGGAATTCGCCAAGGGATTGATGTTTCACAAGATACTCGGTGTGTTCGCCCAGAAATATACGATTCAAAACCGTGACGGGCATTCCGTCCCCCTGACGGCGCAGGGCCACTTGTTCGGGGCGTATGCTGATGCTGACATCGCGCCCGACGGGCATATTCGTTGCCATCCGGGCCGTCATCACATCGCCATTGGCCAGTTTCACGTCTGCATGGCTTCCATGCGTGGCCGTGAGCGCGCCGTCAAAGAAATTCGACGTACCGACAAAACCGGCCACATAGCGGTTCCTGGGGTGGTCATACAGGTCGCGCGGGCTGCCCACCTGAACGATCTTGCCGTCATGCATCACGCAGATCCGGTCGCTCATCGACAGCGCCTCTTCCTGATCATGGGTGACCAGCACAAAGGTGATGCCCAATTGCCGTTGCAGGTTCTGCAATTCGATCTGCATTTCCTTGCGCAGCTTGCGATCCAGCGCCGCCATCGGTTCGTCCAGCAACAGCAATTTCGGCTCGTTCACAATCGCACGGGCCAGGGCAACCCTCTGTTGTTGGCCGCCCGACATCTCCCAGATCTTGCGATCGGCAAAGCCCTCAAGGCGCACCACCTCCAGCGCCTTGCCGGTTTTCTCGGCAATCGTGGATTTGGCAAGCCGGGGCCGCATCTGACGCAGCCCGTAGCCGATATTCTGGGCCACTGTCATATGCGGAAACAACGCGTAGTGCTGAAACACCATGTTGACCTGACGCTGATGCGCATCGACATGGTTGACCACTTCGCCATCCAGCAAAACCTGCCCCTCGGTTGGCACCTCAAATCCGGCCAGCATTCGCAGCGCGGTGGTCTTGCCACAGCCCGACGGCCCCAGAAATGACAGGAATTCCCCTTTGGAAATCGCGAGGTTCAGATCACTGGCCGCCAGAATGTCGCCAAACCGTTTGGTGACGTTTTTCAGCTCTGCAATGGTTGTGTTTTCTGAGCGGGCCGTGCCCGCGTCATATCCCGCTTGGTCCATTAATGGCTATCTTTTTCCCACCCAGTGAATACCATCCGTATGGGAAAAACTGTAAGAAAACCGGGTTTGGATGTATATACCACGATTTTAGTAGATCAATTGTGGTAAGCCGGGGGGGGGCATGATGGAAAACTGGATAGAGGCAACCGGCCCGGTGATCAGCACCATCGGCACGGACAGCTTTAGCAAGAACCTCTCGGGCTTGCTGCAAGAGGTGGCCCCGTATGACTACACCGTGATCTTTGGCTATCACGGCGCAGATCGCCCGATGGACCTTTTTGATGATTTCCCCCGCCAAAAGCGGAAGATCTTTGTCGAGGATTATCAGGCGGGCCCGTATCTGTTGGATCCGTTTTACCTGGCCTGTGAAAACCGGGTTGCCGAGGGCCTGTATCGCATCCGCGACATCGCCCCGGACCGGTTTTTCCAGGGCGAGTATTTTCGCAGCTACTACGTCCGCACGGGGCTGGCCGAAGAAATCGGGTATTTCATAACTCTGCCGGAGGACGTGATTGTCGTCGTCTCACTGATGCGCGAGAAAAAAGCCTTTACCGCCAAAGAGATGCGCCAGCTGCGACAGTTCTGGCCCATCGTTCAGACCTCGTGTCAGCGCCACTGGACGGGGCTGGCCGCCCGGTTTGGCGAAGGCGAGCAGGCGATTGCCAACACCCGCCTGCACCAAAGCGTGCAGCGCGCCTTTCTCAATATCGGCGAAGGCATCCTTACCCCGCGAGAACGACAGGTGGTCGAATTCACCCTGAAAGGGCATTCGGCGGACGCGGTGGGACGGCTGCTGGAAATCTCACCGGGAACGGTGCGTATTCATCGCCGCAATGTGTATGCCAAACTGCGCATCCGGTCGCAGGGCGAGCTGTTTTCCAAGTTCATCGACACGCTCGTCACCGAAACCGGTGGCTGATCGACGGGCCGTGGTGGCCTGAGGGACCAGACCCTAGATTTCAATCGCCGTCATCACTTCGGGTTCGATCACGTTTACCCCGGGCAGGGCCGCCATCAGTTCTGCCGCCGATTGCTCCAGAATCGGGAAGGTCTTGTAATGGCAGGGGATCACGGTCTTGAAATCAAAGAAGGTTTTGGCGGCATAGCCTGCACGGCGCATATCCATGGTGAAATGCCCGCCCGCGCACAAGATCCCGATATCGGGGGCGTGCAGATCGTTGAACAGTTTCATATCGGCCATCACATCCGTGTCGCCCGAGACGTAAATCCTGTGGCCTTCGCCTGCGATCATATACCCGCATTCTGTGCCCGGTACGTTTGGTCCGTCAGGCCCACCAAAGCTGCTGGAATGCACCGCATGGACCATCGTCACCTGCACCCCGCCCAGATCGACGGTGCCGCCCTTGTTAAAACCAATGGTTTCAAGGCCTTGGGCTTCCTCCCACCACGCCATCAGATCATATTGCCCCACAATCGGCACGCCCAGACGTTTGCCCAGATCGGGCAAATCGGCGGCATGATCAAAATGCGCATGGGTCAGCAGGATATGGGTGGCCCCGGCCACCGCCGCGTCATGGCTGTCTTCAGGCAACATCGGATTGCCGGTCAGCCACGGGTCGATCAGCAGAACCTGACCTGCGATTTCAATGCGAAAGCTGCCATGTCCCAGCCAGATGATCTTCATGATGTCTCTCCCTTCGGTGCGTTTTTCACAGCTTAGCATGGTCACGCGTCACGAAAAGAGGACGCGCGGCTTGCGACCCGCCGCACACGGCGCTAAATGCGAAGCGGAGACGTTCAAACCAAGAGGCCCCCATGTCGATTGACACCGCGACCGCCGCCAAAGTGGCCAAGCTGGCCCGCATTCGCGTGGAAGAAGATGCTCTTCCCGCGCTGGCCAGTGAGTTCAACACCATTCTGGGCTTTATTGAGCAACTGAATGAGGTGGATGTCGAGGGTGTTGAACCGATGACATCCGTCACCCCGATGCGCTTGAAACGGCGCGAGGACGTGGTGACTGACGGCAATCAACAGGCCAAGGTTCTGGCCAACGCGCCTGATGCGCGGGAAGGCTTCTTTGCGGTGCCGAAGGTGGTGGAATAATGAGCGCTCTGAACACACTCACCATTGCCGAGGCCCGCGACAAGCTGCGCGCCAAAGAGATCACCAGCCTTGAGCTGACCGAGGCCTGCCTGAGCGAGATTGACGGCGCCGGTGCCCTGGGTGCATTCGTGCACAACACCCCCGATCTGGCCCGGGAACAGGCACAAGCCGCTGACAAACGTCTGAGTGAAGGCGATGCACCAGATATGTGCGGTATCCCCTTGGGTATAAAGGATTTATTTTGCACCAAGGGCGTGCCAAGCCAAGCCGCCAGCGCCATCCTCAACGGGTTCAAACCGGAATATGAATCCACCATCACCCAGAACCTGTTCGATGCAGGCTCGGTCATGCTGGGCAAGCTGAACATGGACGAATTTGCGATGGGGTCGTCCAACGAAACCTCGACCTATGGCAACGCGGTGAACCCCTGGCGGCGCGGCAATGATGACGCGGCGCTGACGCCCGGTGGCTCGTCCGGCGGCTCGGCCTCGGCGGTCGCGGCCGATCTGTGCCTTGCGGCCACGGGCACGGATACGGGCGGGTCGATCCGCCAGCCGGCGGCCTTCGTCGGCATCACCGGCATCAAACCGACCTATGGGCGCTGTTCGCGCTGGGGCGTTGTTGCCTTTGCCTCCTCCCTTGATCAGGCCGGACCGATGACCAAATCGGTGCGCGATGCCGCCATTATGTTGGAAACCATGTGCGGGCATGACCCGAAAGACAGCACCTCGGCTGATCTTCCTGTGCCGAATTTCGAGGCCATGCTGAGTGGCGATATCAAGGGCAAGGTCATTGGTATTCCAAAAGAATATCGCATGGAGGGCATGCCCGAGGAAATCGAACAGCTCTGGGCCGATGGCACCGCCATGCTGAAAGACGCAGGTGCCGAGATTCGCGATATCTCGCTGCCGCACACCAAATACGCGCTGCCCGCCTATTACGTGATCGCCCCCGCCGAGGCATCCAGCAACCTCGCCCGCTATGACGGCGTGCGCTATGGCCACCGCGCCCGGCTCGATCAGGGCGATGGCATCACCGAAATGTACGAAAAAACCCGCGCCGAGGGCTTTGGCCCCGAGGTGCAGCGCCGGGTGATGATCGGCACCTATGTGTTGTCCGCCGGATTTTATGACGCCTATTACAACCGCGCGCGCCGGGTGCGCACGCTGATCAAGAAAGACTTCGAGGATGTGTTTGCCGCCGGTGTCGATGCGATCCTGACACCCGCCACACCCTCGGCGGCCTTCGGCCTTGGCGAGATGACGGATGCCGATCCGGTGCAGATGTATCTCAACGACGTGTTCACGGTTACGGTCAACCTGGCCGGGCTGCCGGGCATCGCCGTCCCTGCAGGGCTGGACAAACAGGGGCTGCCGTTGGGATTGCAACTGATTGGGCGACCTTGGGAAGAAGGTGATTTGCTGAATACTGCCTACGCGCTTGAGACGGCGGCAGGATTTATAGCCAAACCGGGCAGATGGTGGTAAAATACCGGCAAAACAAGACACGGCAGGAAAAGCAGATGCGTATCATTGTGACAGTAGTGGCCTTTGCGGCCCTGGCGGCCTGTAGCCCCGGCATTCCCGAAAGCGGTGCAGGGGTAGGGTTCGACGACTATGACGCCTATCAGGCGCAAAGGGCCGCCCGCGAAGCGGAACTGACCGGCAGTGCGCTGCCCTCACCCAACGCCGTGTCCTCCGAGGCCGTGTCTGGCACGGGGACACCCGCGGGCGATGACGCGGCCTCGGTCGCCGCTGAGACAAGTGCGGCGCTGTCGGAAACGCAGGCCAATTCGGGCCAGACCGTTATCCATGCCGATCCAAATAACCCCGCGCCGCAAACCGTCAGCACCGCCACCGGCATTTCCGGCGAGAATGATTTCAATGCGGTCGGCAATCAGCGCAGCATCGAGGATGATGCCCAGCTGATGGCGCAGAACCGCTCGCAATATAAGGTGATCGAACCCACGGCCTTGCCCACACGCTCGGGCACAGGTGGGCCGAACATCGTGGAATACGCGCTGGCCTCGACCAATCCGAGAGGCTCCAAGGTCTATCGCCGTTCGGGCTTGAATTCGCAGGCCAAATCCCAGCGTAATTGTGCAAAATATGCCTCGGCCGATCAGGCGCAGATTGATTTCCTGTCCAAGGGCGGTCCGAACCGGGATCGCCTTGGCCTTGACCCGGATGGGGATGGCTATGCCTGTACCTGGGATCCGGCCCCGTTCCGCAACGCGGTGCCCGGTTCCGGTGGTGCGTGAGAACACCCACCCCTGATCTGAGTCAGCACCCATCGCCCAATTGCGGCGAACGGCGCAACCATGCGCGCCCGGATCTGATTGTGCTGCACTATACCGCCATGATCAGCGTCGAAGTGGCGTTGGACCGTCTGTGTGATCCCGCCGCCGAAGTGTCCTGTCACTACCTCATCGCCGAGGATGGCCGCCTCTGGCAGTTGGTGCCCGAAGACCAGCGCGCCTGGCATGCCGGGGCGGGGCAGTGGGGCAGCGTCAGGGACGTCAATTCCCGCTCTATCGGGATCGAGCTGGCCAATACCAGCACCCACCCGTTCCCCGAGCCTCAAATGGCCGCGCTTGAGGCGCTGATGCCGGGGATCATGACCCGCTGGGATATTCCGGTAGAACGCGTGATCGGCCATTCCGACATGGCCCCGGCGCGCAAATATGATCCCGGAGGGCGCTTTGACTGGCAAAGGCTGGCGCGTCAGGGCCTGTCGATCTGGCCCGACACCCCCCGCGATCCCGCAGGGCAGGGGTTTGATGCCCTGGCCGAGACGTTTGGATATGCCCCCACCACCCCGCAAGACGACCGTTTGTGCGCCTTTCGTGACCGCTTTCGTCCCGGCGCAAACGGGCCGCTTTGCAAGGATGATCTGATGTGCCTTGCCGATCTGGCCGCACGCTTCCCCGTTGACGCGCACCTGCCAAGCGCCTAAGTCGAACACCGCGCGGAGGGCCGGATGGCCGCGGCATCGCAAGATGGCGAGGAAAGTCCGGACTCCACAAGGCAACGGTGCCGGGTAACGCCCGGCCGGGGCAACCCGAGGGAAAGCGCCACAGAAAACAAACCGCCCCCGCAGATCGCTTGCGATCAGCTCGGGTAAGGGTGAAACGGTGGGGTAAGAGCCCACCGCGGGGCTGGCAACAGCACCGGCACGGCAAGCCCCACCGGGAGCAATGCCAAATAGGGGCCGCGCGCAGGGCCGGTGGGGCAACCCATACCGCCTGCAGGGACGTCTTGACCCAGTGGCCCGGGTTGGCAGCTAGAGGTGCACCGGCAACGGCGCATCAAGAGGAATGGTCATCGACGGGGTCACCCCCTGAACAGAATCCGGCTTACAGGCCCTCCGCGCGTTTTTTGGTTTTGAGGTGGTGGTTTAGTAAGAGGGGTGGGTCTAAGCCCTAACTGGCGATCATCTATTCCGCGTGAAGTCTCTTTGCCGCAGGTTTGGCAACAGAAGGCCGATCAGTTTTGACAGCCTCGGCGTCGTCAAGCCCGCCTGACATCAATTCCTCCATAAACAAGCTCACGAACTGCGCACGCCCTTGCGTGTCTGATTTTGAATAGATGCTTGTGGCTTGCGCGCGCACCGTGCCGGTTGCTGTATGCCTGACTTGCGCAATCGTCTCGTTGTCAAGTCCTTTGAGGATCATTATGGCGACATCGCGTTCTGCTTCAGTCAGCTTCCACTCCTCGAAGAAGCCATACACCACGTCGATCATCTGGCCACGGGCAGCCTTCAACCCCGCATCCATTTTATCCATGCGATCCAGCATTCGCCGCAACTCTAACATGAGGAAAAAAACACCTCCGACCAGAGCAACCGCCGCCAGAGCTTCCAGCCCGAGATGCAGGTCTTCAAGATGCCCGCCCCCGCTCAGGTCGACGATCACGTCGCCAATGAAGAACAGCGCAGTGAGCGCCTGCAGGATGATGATGCCTGCAAGGACCGTTGCGCGCCGTTCCTTTGTGATTGCCGTCAGTCTGCGGAGCTTCATTCCATCTTGGTTCCCTCAGGGATGCGCTTTCGCCCATTTACCATGGCGCGCAGCAAATTGACACCCGAGTGCCAGCTGTCAAACGCCACGCCGGCAACATGCAGCGCAATCGACAGGATCAGCCAGTTGAAGGCCAGTTCGTGTGCCTCTTCCACCCAGTCGACTCCGAAAAATTGGATCGTCGTCATCATGTATCCGGTCAGGCCGAGGATGATCACGGTCAGCCAGAGGTTATAGGCCATAAGGGCGCCCAGCGGATTATGCGACATGTGAACAACCCGGTCGCCACGCAGGACGGCCCGCGTATGGCGGATCGCCCCGAGCAAGCTTGGCGGGAAGGCCGAAAACCGAGCGTGTTCTGGACCGACAAAGGCCCAGAGCAGGCGGAGGGCGACCAGCCCCAACGCGGCATATCCGACCCATTCGTGCAGTTTGCCTTCGTCATCTGTAACCGCCCCGTTGAGAAGAATTGTCAGAACAAGAGACCAGTGAATCAGTCGAACCAGAGGATCCCAGACAAACAAATCGCGGGCGCTCTCGCGCCCGCTGGAGTAATTCGAAGCTTTCATCATCGCCAAATCACTTCGTTTCAAGTTTGGTGATCTTGCCGGTCTCGGGGCTTACATAGGCTTCGCCCATTTTGCCGTCCTTGATGAAGTAGACCTCAATCTCTCCATCGTCCATTTCTGCCTTGCGGACTTCGTAGCCCATCTCGGTCAGACTGGCCTTCACATCATCCAGTGTGGTGCCAAGTGCCGTGTCTATGGCGAGATCGCCTGCAAGTGCGGGTGCTGTCATGGCGAACAGCGTGATCAGTGCAAGTGTACGCATTTTTTTCCTCGATTCAGTTATGTGAGAGCGTCAACGGATGTTTTCGCCGTCCTGTGAAACTGGGACGTGTGACCCGGTCACGCCATTGGCGGAAAGCTTAGGCCCTGCAGAATAAGCTGGCGCTTAAAGCGGAAATCAGCCGGTCACATGCCGGTGAATTCGTTTTCAAAGAACTGATTGCGACAACCAATGGCCTTGCCGGAAAAGGCTCGGGTCGCCTTGTCCGCGACTTTCTCGAGGCAGGGCACAGCAAGTGCTGGATTCGGAGATCGGCATTCTGATCGAGCAGTTCGAGTGTAGTCGAGGTTCCGGCGGCCTGCTCAAAGATAAGTGTATT
>Ga0316205_10002903_pt1 | contig 16909 bp, 16 predicted proteins | sample 3monthpyrite_MG_FD_204941 | JGI IMG/M metagenome (GOLD analysis project Ga0316205, IMG submission 204941) | Microbial mat bacterial communities from mineral coupon in-situ incubated in ocean water Damariscotta River, Maine, United States -... | ecosystem: Environmental > Aquatic > Marine >... | reverse complement strand
AGTAGGGGATTAGTAGGGCAGCGGGGTACAACTAGCGGCGGGCCAGTGCGATGCTGTGCAAGACCGCACTCAGAAAATTGTGTTTTACGCCAAGGTGTTGTATCGTTCCGGCAGGTGCCTTGCGTTAACGTGCAACGCGCTGCAACGAAGTAGCCAAACAATTCGTAATGATGGGGTAGTAGGTTCGAGTCCTATCACCGGCACCACCTTATTAAGATTTATCATCTGTTTCCAATAACTTATATGGCTCAATGCCCAGCGCTTCCGCAAGCCGTGAAACGATCAAAACAGTTGGATTACGTATCCCCCGCTCGACGCCACTGACATAAGTTCGGTGCAGGTCAGCTTCGAAGGCAAGCGCCTCTTGCGAAAGCGCTTTCGCTTCTCTGTACCTCTTCAGATTTTTGCCCACGACCGACCGGATATCCATCCAGCCATAGCGCCCAGATGTAGATTATTGATCTACAGACTATAAGTCTCTTTTTGGCTTGCGGCACCTTGCCAAATCGCAAAATTGGTTAGTAGACTAAAAGTAACAACACTTCGAACACCAAGACCGAAGAAGGCGAAAACGGACAGGAAGAAGAGCGGAAAATCCCGTTCATGAAGGGCTACACCGTTTTCAACGTGGAGCAGATCGAAGGCTTGCCGGAACACTACTACGAAAAACCACCCGCGATCATCGAGCCAGAACAGCGCATCGAACATGCAGAAGGGTTTTTTGCCGAAGCAGGCGCGGATATCAGGCATGGCGGAAACAGAGCCTATTACAGCGGCGGTTCCGATCATGTGCAGATGCCCTACTTTGAAACGTTTTGCAGCCCCGAGGCTTACTACGGCACGCTTGCCCATGAGCTGACACATAAAGCCGAGCTTCGGATTATGCCGCGCTCACGTCCGAAACCTCCTACTGCGTTGATCTTTCGCCAATCTCGATCTGCATAAGACTGTCGTGAGAAACAGCGGTCATTCGTGAATTACGCAGCGAAGGCTACCAAAGAGCCCAATCTGTTAATTCGGTTTTCTCGCTGCGCGCGCCCGCAGCACGACAATTGCAACAATTGCGTGATCATCCACGCTGCTACGCGGCGGAAAAACTGGCCATTCATACGATCTGCAGCGAAACTAGGCCGACGAGCTTACAGATTGCGGGCAAAGTTGACGTAGGATGATCCCACTGCGTAACGTTACGGGTGTACCTTCTTACTGCACCATGGGGTCAGAGAAGATTGTTAAGGGGGAACGTCTTATGTCATTTCAACTCTCCGGTAGCGCACCAGAAATATATGAAAATACTATGGTGCCGCTGTGGTTTGGACGTTGGGCCGAAGCCCTTTTGACGTCCGTTTCCTTGAAAACCGGCGAAACGGTTCTTGACGTTGCTTGCGGCACTGGTGTCACCACTCGGATAGCCAAACGGGATGTTGGCAGCGACGGACGTGTGACTGGCTTGGATCTCAATGCAGGAATGCTTGCGAAGGCACGGGAACTGGCCGCCGACATGGACATCGCTCGGATTGAAAGCGATGTCATTGAAACAGGACTGCCAGACGATAGTTTCAACGCCGTCATATCCCAGCATGGCTACCACTACTTTCCTGATCAACTGGCCGCTCTAACAGAGTTCCACCACGTGCTCGCCCCGTCAGGCCGCATCGCAATGTCGAGATGGGATGGCCACAGTGCCTATACCAAAGCTCTCTGTTCAGCCGTCGAAAAATTCATCTCGCCTGAGGTTGCGAAGAAGCAACATGGCCAACGAGAAACACCGTCAGCAGATAGGTTGATCGCGAGTGTTTCCGAAGCCGGGTTTCGTAATGTTACTGTAGCTCGCCAAGAATTGGCGATCCAAGTCCCCTTGGCCACAGAGTTCGTCCCGTTGCATCTCGGATCGATGCCAATAGCCGACACTTTTCACAGCCTTCTTGATGAAGAAAAAGAAGCACTTATTGCTGACGTCGCCGAAACATTGAAAGGCTTAGTCGTCGGTGATCAGATTGTTTACCCGGATGCCGTAAATGTTGTGACAGGGTGTAAATAGACAAAGTATCTACAATCTACGGAAGTTTGTGTCTGATCAAAATGGGCTCACTGCGGTCAAGCGGCGTCGCAGCGAGCGGCAACGTCCAGCCATAAACGTCGGCTTCAGTATGGTGGCTGATGCGCTATATGGTTTGCGCCAGCGGCAAACAAAGGGCGTTTGTTATTATCCGCTTCAGAATCCAAGCTTGGCAAGCGCTGCCTGGGCTGTGTTTCTTGCGGATCCCGCAGGAAGCGGAAAGGCGGCAAAAAAATGGTTCAACGTCGCGTCCGGCCGTCGTTTGCGCGCGCGTGCTGCAAAGGTAAGGCCATCTTTGGTGTTTCCGTTGGCCTGATGTGCCATGGCCGCAAGCATGTCGATTAGATAATGCGCGCCCGGTGTACGCGCTGAACGGTCTGCCCAATGGGCAGCATCGGCCCACTCGCCACGGTTGATCCTGACCCAAGCTTTCATCCCATACATTCCATATAAGAGTGGATCCAGCGGACTAAGTCGTGTGGCCAGGTCTGAGCGCCGGTCGACTTGGTCAGTGGCACCGTTCAAAGCCTCAACCAGACCAAGCGAATAGTGTCCCTGTGCATAGTTTGGATTGAGTGAAACTGCCTGATCCAGATAATGAGAGGCCGTATCCAGATCTTGCATGACCCAATAACTGCGTCCCAGCACAAAGTTTGAGAACGGATCATCTGGTGACTGCTCCATTGCCTTTTCAGCCGCCTGACGGGCATCGTGTGCTGCCGTCCCTCTGTCAGAATCAAACCCGGTAAAAGCGCGCTGAAATGATACGAACGACAGCCCGGCATGCGCACGCGCAAAATCAGGAGCGCGCACGAGCGCTTCTTTGAAATACTGAGCAGATAGGGCGTTATCTTTTTCGGTGAACCGATAGATATGATTAAGACCCAGATGAAAGAAGCCCCAAGCATCCAAGGAGTCGATCTCTTGATGTCGTGCCCGCTGGGCTTGATGACGCGGCACCTGAATTTCTACTGCCGCAACCACTGAAGTTGTGACATCTGCTTTTATTTTAAAGATATCGTCAACGGGGCCGCTGTATCGCTCTGCCCAGATAACTTCTCCAGTGGTTGCTGCCGTCAAGATCGGTGAAACAACCAAATTGCGCCCGTTAATCTCGACTGTGCCGGACAGCACGTAATCCACGTCCAGCTGCTCACTCACATGTTTTGCGCTTGCATGACCGACAAGTTGAAAGCTCGACGCGCGGGCGATGACAGTCAGACATTTCGTCAAGGAGAGTGACACGATGAGTTCATGCGCAAGTGCTGGCGCAAAGACCTTGGCCTGATCCATTTCGCCGAAGGCCAGAAATGGCAGGACTGCTATGGAGGGTGCTGTCCCCTCGTTGGAAGGTATTGTCGCCGTCAAGTTGGCATCTGCCTTTGTCGTCACCGGAAGTTTGAAGCGGAAACCGCGCCCCCGAATAGTCTCAACTGTGTTTTGCAAGACGCCACTGTCACCAAGAGCGGCGCGGGCAGAGCGAATTCGGCTCGAGATGGCGGCATCAGAAATAGGAGCATCATGCCAGATGGCGGTGACAATTTCTTCCTGTGTTGTAATGTGTTCACCGTTCTTGACCAGCAGGCTAAGCAGCAAGAAAACCTGTCGTTCAATGGGTATCTTACGACCGTCCGAATGCCGCAGTTCGGCTGCCATTTGGTCGAGCTGAAAATCGCCAAAACAGTAAATCATGACAATTCCTAGCAGAAAACCCACCGATCTGCATCATTTCTACAACCAATCTACAAGCTTGTCCCAACAAGGACAGGCAAACTGGACCAATGGGGGCGGGTTTGCGTCCGTAGTATGTAGGAAGTAAGAAAAATGATTTATCAAAACATAATTGAAACGATTGGCAACACACCTGTGGTGCGGATCAACAATTTGGCACCTGATCATGTCGAACTCTACGTCAAAGCAGAATTTTTCAACCCTGCCGCATCGGTAAAAGACCGTCTCGCGATGAGCATCATCGAGGAAGCTGAGAAAAGTGGTGCCTTGCAGCCTGGGCAAACTGTTGTCGAGGCAACCAGCGGCAATACTGGGATTGGCCTTGCCATGGTCTGCGCGGCCAGAGGCTATCCGTTGGTCATCGTTATGGCGGACAGTTTCTCTGTAGAACGGCGCAAACTTATGCGGTTGCTTGGCGCCAAAGTCGTGTTGACGCCTCGTGCCGATAAGGCGATGGGGATGTACAATAAAGCGGTAGAATTGGCGCAAGCAAATGGATGGTTTCTGGCGCGTCAGTTTGAAACCGAAGCTAACGCGAAGGTCCACGAGCAAACGACTGGGCCAGAAATAATTGCCGATTTTGCACATAAAAACCTCACTCACTTCGTGACCGGTTTTGGAACCGGGGGCACCTTGACAGGAGTTGCGCGGGTCTTACGACGCGAGTCTCCAGATACCCAGATCGTCCTTACAGAACCGGGAAATGCGGGCCTTGTCAAAAGCGGGATTGCACAAGATCGCAACTCCGACGGCAGCCCTGTGTCCGGCCACCCTGCGTGGGAGCCACATCCGTTTCAGGGCTGGTCACCCGATTTCATTCCTGCGGTCTTGCAAGAGGCGTTGGACGAAAAGCTGTTTGACGAATTGATGCCTGTCACTGGCCCAGAAGCGATCGCCATGGCGCTGAGACTTGCTGAAAAGGAAGGTATTCTGACCGGCATTTCTGGAGGAGGTACCGTTCAGGCCGCATTGCAAGTTGCCGCAAACGCCCCCGCTGGCGCAGTCATTCTCGCAATGTTGCCCGATACCGCTGAGCGCTATCTCTCGACCCCCATGTTTGAAAACATTGAGGCTGAAATGACGCCAGACGAACGCGCGATATCGATGTCTACGCCCGGATCGCAGATGGCATAAGGATCAAAGCGATGGAACAAGAGGAAACGCTGGACCCTGCCGATTGGGAGGCGATGCGCATCACTGCGCATCGCATGGTGGATGACGCAATCACCCGTCTGTCAGACGTGCGAGATGCGCCTGTTTGGCAAGATATGCCCGAACAGGTACGCGCGACTTACAAAGAAACAGTGCCGCAGTCGGGGCAGCCGCTTGATGACGTCTTTGATGAAATCAAGACCAACCTGCTGCCCTACCCAATGGGAAATATTCATCCAAGGTTTTGGATGTGGTACATGGGCTCCAGCAATTTTACTGGCGCGATGGGTGATTTTCTGGCTGCCATTCTGGGGTCAAATCTGGGCGGCGGAAACCATGCGGCCGCCTTGATGGATCGTCAGGTGGTGGATTGGCTAAAATCAATGACAGGCTTTCCTGCGCAGGCAAGCGGCACTCTGACCAGTGGGGGTTCTGTCGCTAATCTTATCGGGCTAACAGTCGCGCGGAACGAAGCTCTCGGACAGCAAAACGTTCGGCAAAATGGGCTTGGGAATGCAAAGTTAGCCTTTTATGCGTCTGATCAGGTGCACGGCTGCCATATGACTGCGATGGAGGTCCTTGGCTTGGGCCGCACGTCGCTGCGCCGATTGCCTTCCAAGGCAGACTACACGCTGGAAATCACCAAACTGCGCGAACAGATCGCCGTGGATCGCGCATCGGGCGTCAAACCGTTGGCGATCATAGCCACAGCAGGGACAATAAACACGGGCGCGATTGACGATTTGCCTGCTCTCGCCGATTTGGCCCAAGAAGAAGGTCTATGGCTTCACGTTGATGGTTGTATCGGTGCACTCGCAGCGATTGCACCGAAAAACGGAGGCAAGCTTGCCGGATTGGATCGCGCCGACTCGATAGCGCTGGACCCGCACAAATGGTTGCACGCACCCTTCGAGGTCGGGTGTTGTCTGATCAAGAACCAGAAGCAACACACAGATACATTTGCACTCAGCCAAGCGTATCTGGAGAAAGAGCAGCGCGGCATCGCGGCTGCCGATTGGCTCCATGATTTTGGGATTCAGACATCACGCGGGTTTCGTGCGTTGAAAGTCTGGATGAGCCTCAAAGAACATGGGGTCGAGAAATTTGGCCGCCTTATTGATCAAAACATCAATCAAGCAGAGTTCTTGGCAGATCGCATACGCGCATCGCAGAATATGGAGCTTTTGGCAGAGCCCGTCCTCGACATCGTTTGCTTCCGCATCTGCCCGCCAAGCCTAACAGAGGCAGATATCGAGGATTTGAACCGCGAAATTATGCTCCGTCTTCAGGAAGATGGGATAGCAGCGCTGTCTGATACTCGGGTGGGATCGACATACGCATTGCGCTGCGCCATTTCTAATCATCGTACCCGCTTCAGCGATATTGATATCCTCATAGACGAGATCAGTCGCCTGTATTCAGAGTTGACCCCGAATTTGTAGAGAGCAGGGATTACGTAGCCAACAGCGCCCGCCCAATTTTCTCAACATGAACATAATCCGTGCCGCAACACCCACCAAATACGTTCATCTGCGGATGAGCTGCCCGGATATCTACGTACTGGCTCGCCAATTCATCTGGATCGCCTTCTTCGAGATGGCCCAACTGGCACAAGGTGCCGTGATCCAAAGATGACGCATTGGCCCGAAGTCCACGGATGCGGTTGGCCCAAGGCTCGCTGGCAAGTGTGGGGCCAAAATCGACAGGGTGCGAGCAGTTGATCATGTAGTATGCAGGGGCGTTCGAGGTCGCTGCGTCGACGGTTTCAATAGCCTGTCTTAATGTTTCTCCGCTGCGAAGTTTGCGATCCTTTTCAATCGTAAAAGAAATCACCGATGACAGGTCAGCGTTGTCAGCCGCCCTTGCGATACCAATCGCCTCGTCTGTCGTGTTCAAAGTCAGCGCTGTGACGATATCCGCACCGGCGGCTTTGAACGTCTCAATCTGTTCTGCGTGGTAAGCTTTGGCACCCTCGGCCGTTAGGTATTGGTTTGTCTTATAGGCATCCCCCTTCGGTCCGATGCAGCCGCTGAGAACCGTATTTTCTGCTGCTAAGCCAGCCCCAGCAGCGCATTCACGGTAAAGTTCAAAACACCTGTGGTTCATTTCAGCGAGAGTTTGAGTGGAATAACCCAGCAAAATGCCCCAGTCCCGACTGGCGCGGTAAGTCAGGCTGTCAAAGATGAAGGGGGTCCCAAGCTTCACGGCGATATTGGCGAAGGCGGTATAGTACTCCCGCAGTGCGTGTGCTGCCCGCTTATCATTCAGTAGATGAAAGGCACTGAATTCTGGAAGCTCAAAACCGCGCTTGTACATAAGCCAGGTCTCCGTTCCGCCGTCGGTCAAGAAAATGTTGTCCGTTTGGTGCGGCAATCGGGGTGTGATCTGGGTCATAATATGCTCCGTCGTGTGCACGAATGCGTGCCTGAGGGGAGAGGGTACTATCGTGTTAAACCGCCGGCGCGATATTTTGATTGAAACAGAACCGATTATACGGGTCGTATTTGGTTTTTATCTCAACAAGCCGTTCATAGTTCGGACCGAAACTTGTTCGCGTCAGCGTTGCGTTGTCTTCACCATGGCCCGCAAAATTGAGGTAGGCGCGCCCATGATGGCCAAATCGTTCGGTATTGGACCAGCCTTCGCGTGACCAAGCAATGTTCGCGTCATCGTCAGCGGGATCGGTCCAGACGCCATCCAGTGAATACATCCATCCCATCGATCGGTCGCCAAACGCGGTGGCGTCTGCGGATACTTTCGCAGTCGCTCCACCAAAGTTCCAAAGAGATGAGAGTGAGTTGTTCGAAGGCGCGGCAATTGCGTTGGCCAAGGCCAAATCAATCATCTCATCTGTCAGGTCCGTCAGATAGCGCGCTTTCCAGTAGCAGCGAAAGTCTCCGGCAGGCATAAGGGTATCGAACAGTTGTTGCACTTCGCAGTAATTCATTCGCCCAGAAAAATCGGCCGACATGTCGCCAAGTTCGCGAAGGGGCTGAAAAAGCGCCTCACCTTCGGCGGCGTCACCGTTGTACACGCAAGCCAGCGTAAAGACCCTCTTACCCCAGTGTTCCTTGGGGAAGTCCTCGCCGCCTGCGGTGGAGAATTCGCACAACGATCCGACTCTATCACCATGTTTGGCAAGAAAGTCGCGCCATGCGCGAATTGGCTCGGGGCCGTCTTCGACAAGATAGATTGGAGCAGCAAACATGACTTCGGGGCCAATTGGATGAAGTGCGAAGTCGAATTGCACCACGACACCGAAATTGCCGCCCCCACCCTGTAAGGCCCAAAGCAGTTCGGGGTTTTCGTCAGCAGTTGTATGGATCAACGTGCCGTCTGCGGTGACCACGTCAGCGGCGATCAGATTGTCGATCGACAAGCCATGCTGTGCGCGCAGCCAGCCAATGCCCCCCGAAAGCGTTAGACCTGCCACCCCAGTGTCGGAAATCAACCCACCCGGCGTCGCGAGTCCATGCTCTTGTGTCGCCGCATCTACATCACGCCACAACGCGCCACCTTGCACCTTCGCCACCCGTGCAGATTTGTCGACCGTCACTCCGCGCATAAGCGAAAGGTTGATCATCACGCCGCCGTCACAGACCGCATGCCCCGCAACATTGTGTCCGCCTCCACGAATGGCAATTGGCAGGTCACGGGCAACCGCGAGCTTGACTGCAGTCTGCACGTCGCCAACACTTCTGCATTGAGCGATTAGCGCAGGGTGGCGATCAATCATCGCGTTCCAGACGCTTCGCGCGTCATCAAATCGTGCGTCTGCGGGGCCAATCATCTCGCCACCAAAATTAAGTGACAGCGTATCTAACGTGTTCCTGAAGTCATCCATTCTGTGTGTCCTTCTCAAAACCTACGTTCAGGCTATCCCAACACATCGGCCTCGCAGAGTGGCATTATGGCCAAGCACAAGGCATACTGGACAAGTGAACATGGCAAATCTGCCAATACCGTGCCTAATTAGACGAGGATCAGTCATGACCGAAGCTAAGAAGCCCCTTATTGTGCTGCTCGCCGCACCAGAAACATCAGCATCCGTTCTTTATGGACTGTATGATGTCTTGCTCTCCGTAGGTGCAGTTTATTCCGACATGGTCTCAGGATCGCCAGGTGACGAGCTGTTGGACATCAAAATCGCTTCGGCAGACGGAAAGCCATTTCATTGTATCGGCAATATTCCGGTTGAGCCGCATATTTCGGTTAACAATCAGGCGACACCAGATGCCGTTGTCATTTGCGACATGTATACGTCGATCTACGATGTGCCGAAGGGCCGATACCCCCGAGAGATCGCTTGGCTGCGTAAGATGCACACGGATGGGGCAATGCTGACCTCCGTCTGTTCGGGGTCGCTGCTTCTTGCGGAAGCGGGGCTTTTGGACGGGCAAGAGGCAACTGCGCATTGGGCGTACCGGGATATGTTTCAGCGCCATTATCCAAAAGTCGCCTTTCGCAATGAATCCATTTTGTGTTTGGCAGCCGAGGCAGATCGCATTGTGACGGCAGGCGGGGTCAGCGCATGGCACGATCTGGCTGTCTATCTGATTGCAAGGTTCTGTGGATACCAGCATGCGATTGAAACCGCGAAAGTTTTTCTGATCAGCGGCCACTCCGAAGGCCAGTCACCTTACTCTGTCATGACCCGCCCAATGGAAACGTCGGATGCGCAGATTTCTGACTGCCAGGTCTGGATTGCTGACAACTACGCCCTGACGAAACCGGTCGAACAAATGGTCGCGCGATCCGGCCTGAACCCTCGTACCTTTTCACGCCGGTTCCGTTCCGCAACTGGCTTTGCACCCATCGAATATGTGCAGGCACTCAGGATAGAAGAAGCAAAGCAGATGCTCGAAACAGATGTGCATGCCGTGGACGAGGTTGGCAGCTCAGTTGGTTATGAGGACCCGGCATCTTTTCGTAGGGTCTTCAAACGAGGCGTTGGACTATCACCATCCGCCTATCGAAAGAAATTCCAACGCATCACGCAAATCGCCAAGCCAATTGCGGCCATTCGTGGCTCGCGCGGTTAAGCTGACTCAGAGCCCACTTTGACCGATGCTGCGGCGCGTACGAATGTCAGCTCCCGACGATGCTAGGTGCCGAATAAACTGTCGACTCGATGGGCGTGCCGTCGTTTTCGGTGGCATGACGATCGAAGGTCCTGAATCCTGCGGGTAAGATTGTCCCCGATCGTGCCTCGGAGGCAAAGATGTGTTTGGTGTTCTCTACCGTTGCGGTTATCGACATCGGATCATCTAAGGTTCCGATATAGATACCGATCCGGTCGGGCCAACGCTCGAAGGTCAAGGCCAGTTTGGTGCCACAGTTACTGCAGAAATGAACGTTGACGTTCTTTCCACTGCCGTCAGAAGGAAGCGTATAAACCTTGGGGCCAGAGCCAGAAAATGCGAATGAGTCCCGCTCAAAGATTGGTTCAATCATCCGATCCGACCCCGTGGCGCGCTGGCAGAACCGACAATAGCAGACCGTAACCCAGAGCGGATCGCTTCCGGTGTCGTAGGTTACATTGCCGCAAAGACAACGCCCTGAGAGATTGGATGACATGTCTTTCTCCTCGCTGTTGGATCGATGGGCTGAACTCATAGCCAGGCCCGCTAAACGGCCAGGTATTAACTGACGTGCTTCTTCTGCACTGCGAACGGACTTAGTCCGAGCCAGGTTTGGATGGTGGATGAAATTTCCCGCGAACCTGAAAACTCGAACTTCTCTTGTTCCGCGGAAACATCGGTAACGCCCATCCAAATGGCAGTCATCGTCCGCAGGTCCGTTGACACATACAGGTCAATCTCAAAACCGGGATCAGCCCAGCAAAGATCAACCTCGCCAGCCGGTTCGATCACAAGCCACCAGTCACGTTTCGTGGACGGTAGGTCGTGATACACAAACTGGACCACCGTGCGGCGTTCCGGGAGCGGCTTTGGGTTCAGGTTCCGCCGCATGTCCCACATCAGAAGTGATGGATCGAGGTTCTTGAGCGACAAGGACGATTCCACCCACTTCTGTCCCCACATACCCATGGCGATAACCACATCGCGTAAGTCTCGACCCGCTTCAGTAAGGTGGTATTCGAATACACCACGTTCTGTCGGAATCGGTTTTCTTTCGACAATTCCGGATTCTTCCAAGGATTTTAACCGTTGGGACAGCAACGTCGGCGACATTTTGGGAACGCCACGTCTGATGTCATTGAACCGCGTGGACCCTGCGATCAACTCGCGCAACAAGACCATTGTCCAGCGGGTGCACAGAACCTCGGCCGCCATCGCGAGTGGGCAGAATTGCTTGTATCCGTGTTGCGACATGTCATTTCTCCCAATTCAACCGCTGACAGTCTAACCGTCATGAATGCGAGGCATAGTCCAGAAACTGTACCACCCGATTCAGTTTCGTGACTGGAAGCAATCCAGATGTTCTTGGCAACCTGTTGGGAGATGGCTTGGCCAGTTTGGTTCGCCACAGGACAGGAGAATAAACATGAGTGTCTATCTAATAGCAGAAATCAAAATCACGGATGACGGGTGGGTCCCGGAGTATGCCGCGAACGTTCACAATTTGGTCGAAAAACACGGTGGCAGATACTTGTCACGAAGCGGGAATATCGAGACCCTCGAAGGTGAAGCGAAAGACAGCACTCTGATCGCAATCCTTGAGTTCCCGACCCGTGAAGCACTCGATTGTTTCGCCGCCGACCCTGACTATGCACCATACGGCCAAGCTCGCCAGTCGGGAAGCGTCTCAAACTTCCATGTCATTGATGACACGGATATCGCCGGGGCGATCCCCTATCTGAAAGCAGGTTGAACAGACCTGAGTGGATCGGGAGGCATTCAGCTCGATCCACGCGTGTCTTGCGTTTGCTTTTGACCGACAGCCGTCAATTGTTCGGCTGTTCGGCGCGACGGCTTTGACCGCATTATTGCAGTTCATCCAACTTGCTACGAATGCTCAAAACCCCGGACAAGACATTCGTATGGAACGTAGCAAATGAAAGGGGAGAGCCATTTTGCGCAATGCTGCGCTGCGTATGAATATCAGGTTTCGCACCACCAGATGGCTATTCAGGTCGTGCGATAAACGCCAATTTTGCAGCCAGAATTTCGTCGAAGGTGGGATGCGATGGCAGAATGATGTGATTGGGGCTGTCCACCTCCATGAATTCAGCGTTTGGTATCCGCGACGCGATCAATCGGCCCTGCGCAAGAGGGTTCAGGGTTTCATGGCGGGCATGAATAACCAAAGTAGGTGCTTTGACTTTCGAAATCACCTCCATGATGTCGATTGTATCAATTGCCGTACGTACCCGCGCAGCCATCTCTGGTGTCGCGGATGCCAGCTGGATTTTCGCCAGACTGTTGAGCTCTTCCTGCGTGGCTGTTGGGCAAAAAAGCGAATTGAAGGCCGTCATGAAGGCGCTGCGCGGGTTTCCCCAGCCCGCACGCACCATTGTTTGCAAAGCTTTGGCTTCATCTGCGGAATAACCATCATCGCGCTTCAAGCGTCCTTGCGCAAAACCCCCATAGAGCACCATCCGGGAAACGCGTTCGGGGTGGTGTGCTGCGAAATGTATCGCGGTCGGTACGCCCTGAGATGTGGCTATCAGAGGGAACCGCTCCATTGACGCCGCATTGGCGACCGCCAACAGATCATTGGACTGCGCCTCAACGCTGAGGTCATCTGGGGTATCGCTCGAAAGACCTGTGCCTCGCTGGTCGTAACGCACGACCGAGTGTCCAACTCCAAGCCGATCCAGATAGGGCCGCCAAACAGCGTTGGTCCAATCCTGCTCAAGATGTGTGAGGAAATGCCCGGTCCGCAAGACTTTTGGTCCCTGACCAGTCACGGCATAGGCGATGTGCGTTCCGTCTTGCGACTTGGCATACCGCACGATCTGCGTTTGGCTCAATTGATGACCCGACAACGCCTCGCCTGGTCGTCGTACAGAGGCCACCAGTTTGAACCCGCGACGCGGAATGGTCTTGATCACATGCTGGGCTTTGCCGTTATCTCCAACTGCCGTTCGCGCCGCATTTATCCGCGATGAAATCGCCGCGTCAGAAATACAGCGCCCGTTCCAGACATTGCTGATCAGTTGTTCGACGGTGACAAGGGTTCCCGCGTTTTCAACTAAGAGACGCAGGACATCGAAAACCTGAGGTTCGACATGCACCTCTTTTCCGTTCCGCAAGAGCGCGTGCCGGCCAGTATCGAGAACGCATTCGGCGAAACTGTAGATCAAGACGCCCCCTCGCTACATCCATTTTGTCAAACCGCCACTTAGATTTAGATGTAAATCAAGCATTTCTCCAGAACTTCTGAAGGTTGCCTGCAAGCGCTCCTCCGAAGCTATCAATAAGCTCGATCAGGAAAGTGACTTAGGAGGACGTTTAATGACAACGAACAAATCAACATTCAAAATCGCTGCAATTCAGGCGACATCTGTTTTGTGTGACCGCGAGGCGTCAACCCGGAAAGCCTGCCAGCTTATTGCCGAAGCAGCCTCAAAAGGGGCTGTGCTGGCTGCGTTCTCAGAGAATTGGCTTCACGGGTATGGCGGCTACGGCTGGCAACCCGTTGATGGTCCGGAATGGTGGAATTTCGCTGCGAAGTTCAACGAAGAAGCCGTGGAAATCCCGTCTGAAACGACAGATCGCCTTTGTGCCGCAGCGAAAGAACATGAGATTGATGTCGTCATCGGCGTTGTGGAACGCGATGCCCGCACGCAGGGCACTCTATATTGCACCGCTTTGATCATTGGGCGCGAAGGCGAAATTCTGGGCAAGCACCGAAAGCTGAAACCGACCTGCGGGGAGCGGGCTGAATGGGGTGAAAACCAAACCGGCGAAAGCCTTCGGGTCTATGATCGCGGTTATGCGAAAATCAGTGCCCTGAACTGCTGGGAACATTTCATGCTGTTGCCCTCATTTGCCCTGATGGCGCAGGGAACACAGATACATATCGCCCTCTGGCCGGGCCGCGAACCCGCGGAACCACCGGCGGCACCGCAGGCGATGTGGCCACGTCAGCATCTGATGTCCCGTGCATTTGCCTCCGCGGGGGCTTGCTATGTCATGTGTGTTGGTGGTGTCAGGAAAAAGGATGATTTGCCGGAAGACGGTGCCAAATGGCTCAATCCAAGCACCGGTGACAGCGTGATCATAGACCCGCGCGGCGAGATCATCGAAGGCCCATTGCACAACGAGGAAGGTATCCTCGTTGCAGAAGTGGATATGTCCCACATACGTGCGGCAAAGGCTGTTGTGGACAACGCTGGACACTATTCGCGACCCGATGTCTTCGAGCTTCGCGTTGATGGAAACAAGGTATTCGGAAGGTAACCTGAATTGGCGTAACAGCAGCGGCGTTTCCTGCGCTGCTCACGCATGGAAACTGATGAGCAGTTCAGCGGTCATTCGTTTACGCCGCGGCCAACGGCAGAAAAGTCCGGATACTGTTGAAGAAGTCCGTTGATTGGTTGTTGTTGCTCTGATTCACTTGTTTTGAAAGTGGAGGGTTCGGCGATGATGGGACCAAGGCAGATGGCTCAATCGTTGCAGATTGATACGAAAATACAAGACTGGCCCAAACCTACCAAGTGCAGCACTGACACAAATGTTGAGATCCACGAAATCAAGGGTGCCTTGAAGGCCTCCCACAATCAAATAGCCCGCAACCACTATGCAAGTTGCAAGATTTCAGCCCTGTCTTCTTTGGTTCGGTGATAAAGCCATCGATCCATGGTACGAGACAGTGCTGCGTCTCCGCTCAAAAACAGTCTCCCACGATCTATCTCGCGCGGGATTGTCGTGCGGCTCAGCAAGATCGACGAAAGCGTGACGCGATCGGTTTCAACGTACAAGTCGACGTCAAAGCCAGGAATAGTCGTACATATTTCGGTGCGTACACCTGGCCGAATGAGCGCCCAATAAGTTTGATAGTTAAGGTCGGGATCATTGAAGTGGAACCGAATAACAACCTGACGATTGGGCAACATATCTGTGTCGATAAAGTCCCTCATATGCCACATCATGGTCGACACATCAGTGTCTTCCAGCGCCACAGACGCTTCAATATTGCACTGCGCCCACTTCGCAAGCGCATCGAGTGCAGGTTCGAGGTCTATCGCCCGCTGGGTTCGCAAATAGTCAACTTGATCTGTGGCCGGGTCCTCAATTCGCTCAATCAGCCCGTTTTCTTCAAGTTCTTTCAGCCGTTTGGAAAGTAATGCCGGGGAGATATTGCCGACACCGCGCCGAATGTCGTTGAAACGTGTCGAACCACCCCACATCTCGGAAAGAATGGTGATAGTCCAGCGGGGTTCCAAGAGCTTGCATGCGTGCGTTATTGGGCAAACCACACCGTAGGGCTTCGGTTTCATGCATTGTCCTCCTCCCGGCGATCCTAGTTGATCGATTTCTCGCAGCCTAGTTCACAATCTGTACCGGCCTCACTTCACTTTCAGCACTACCCCAATACCGTTCCCCTTGGACATGTTCAGTACATCAACGCCGAAACGTGAATGGAAAGAGACCATGACCTATTTTCAAGAAACAATATCAGCCAAGACTAACCGCGATAACCTACTCGCTCGGTTCTGGTTGAATCTCGTAAAAGGTTTGCAGCGCGATACCCGGGCACGGCCAGTTCGAAAGAAACCGAAGTTTCCCAACTCTGGAATGCCGATTTCAAATGAGGTTGTCACCAAATTGAGCATCCGCTCAGGATTTACGGCGGGCCCATGGTGACTCCTAAGATATCTATCGTAGCACCGGTCCAAATCCGGGCGGCCGGATTTGTTCGCTAAAATACTCGATTTCTTCTAACCTCCCGCCTAGCGAGAATAGCGGGAGGAACCATGTCGAGTTTTAAGGAGTTGGAGCACCAAGGGTGGGCAGAAAAAGCCCGCTTCTACGACGATCATTTCGCCGGTGTGACCCGACAGGCGATTGACCCGCTTCTTGAAGGATTGGGGGATATCTCCGGGCGGCGTCTGATTGACATCTGCTGCGGCACAGGGGATTTGGCCGAAGCCGCTGCACTCGGCGGAGCACGGGTTACAGGCGTGGATTTTGCCGAGCCAATGATCGAAATCGCACGGGCGCGCGTTCCAGCTGCGCAGTTTGAAGTCGGTGATGCTGAGAACCTCAGCTTCGAAGACGCAAGTTTTGATGCCGCGACCTGCGCCTTTGGGCTGTGGCATGTCGCTGATCCGGACAGCGCTATTTCCGAGGCTGCACGCGTGCTGAAGCCCGGGGGGACGTATTCATATACCGCTTGGCTTCCCCCTGACGAAGGTTGGGACATGATGGGCCTGCTAATGACTGCAATCAACAAACACGGCACGACGGACGTTGATCTACCACCGGCTCCGCCACCTTTTCGATTTGCACAGGCTGCAGAAGCAGAGAAAGCGCTACAAGCTTCCGGCTTCGGCTCAGCTACAATTCACAAAGAGGTTGCCATCTGGCGTGGCCAGACCGGAGATGACTTGCTTGATTTGCTTTATAAGGGAATAGTCCGCGCGCCCATGCTTATTGATGCACAGGCGCCCGACGCCAAGCAGGCAATCATCGACGATATCAGAGTTGGAGCTGAAGCTTTTCGTGGCATCGAAGGGATCAAGATGCGTTGGCCTTATTTGGCAGTTTGTGCAGCCAAGGACCAACGGTATTGATTTAGAGAGGACGCTAGCAAGCGGACGTTCAACCGACAAAACTCAGTGTGCGTTTTGTCCCGCTCCATTTCCGTTCGAACTTCAAGCAGCGAAAGGGCGGTTTGAAATCCAGCGAGATCAGCACGGGATAATGTCTTGTGTGGATAGCCCCTGCAAAGCAAGACATTTTTGAAAGAGATTTCGCACTGGTCAGAAGCAGACGTGTGTCCGGCCTGTTTGCGCGGCGCACGCGGCCGCTGGCCCTGATGGTTTCCGCAGGCCAA
>Ga0316205_10002902_pt1 | contig 16918 bp, 15 predicted proteins | sample 3monthpyrite_MG_FD_204941 | JGI IMG/M metagenome (GOLD analysis project Ga0316205, IMG submission 204941) | Microbial mat bacterial communities from mineral coupon in-situ incubated in ocean water Damariscotta River, Maine, United States -... | ecosystem: Environmental > Aquatic > Marine >... | reverse complement strand
CTGCTCGGCCCTATCGGAAATATCCCACCAGCCGAGGCCGAACAGAACTTCTATGCACAGCGCGATGTCCTAGATATGGTCGCGTAAAATGAAGCTACAGGTCTCCGGTAAACCCGGGGCGATTCAGTTGCTGTCGGTCGATGGCACTGTGAGCGTCATATCCTCGGCAAGCTGATCCATCTCGGCTTGCAGATGCTCGTGCAGTGATCCCCACCCCCGAATGTCTTTGCGGTTTCGCAGGGCGTCTTTCCCAAGGCGTAGCTCAACCCGCCAAACTTGGCTTGTAGCGCGATCACACAGGTCCAACGGCGCGAGGCCTGCCGCCTGTAGGGTCGCGTTCCAAATTAAGGGCCACTCACGCTTGCGGCGCTTCAAAACCTCTTCTCGCTTGTCGTAAACGATCACTTGCCGACCAGGCATCTTGCCAATGGTGACAGAGGTCGTGCGCCCGGATCGTCCGTTCATCTCAAGCGTTTCAACCTCGGCTATCGCTTTTCGGTTGGCGCGGGAATGGAACACAAAGGCATCTGGATCGAGGCAGAAGCCGGGGGCCAGTATATCCACCGCAAAATCGACGCGATTGATGCTGATACCATCGTGCGGAATGCGGAACCCAAGCCTGGTCAACAGGGCGTCGAGCTTCTGCCGAGTTTTATCCAGTCCATTCAGCGCCAGCTCGCGTGATCCGATTGACACGTAGAGGCCCCATGGGTCTGACGCTTTCGGTTTTTTCGCGAACCAAACCGCCCCGAACTCGTAAATCCGAAAGGTGAAGGCGTAGCCGCCACGCTTGCCGCTTTGGCCCGACTGAATGTCCAGCCCTGCATAAGTGCCCCAGACGTCCGACACCAGCTCTTGGGCAGTGGCCTTTCCTTCCTCCAAGAAGTCTACCAACTCAATTGGGACCGTGGTCCTGAGCGCCAAGTCAATGCCGTCGAAGCCGGTATGAACGACCTTCATTTTCCACCCCATGTATTTCTAGAGGGGGGTGCTACAAGGACCCCCCTTCGCGTGACCAACGGCCACCCGCCCACCCGCGCACCGCGCTCGCTCCCTGACGGCAGCGCAGCACGCGCGTGGACGGCTGTCCTTGCGATGTGTTCGGTTTTCGAGGTCATTGGGACGTGTGCAATTTGCGCCGGGCTTCGATCCAGTCGAACACCTCAGAGCGGCGATAGCGGACTGACCGCCCCAGCTTGTAGAAGGCGGGGCCCTGCCCGGTGACGCGCCATTTCTGGATCGTCCGCACCGATTGGCAGATCAAATCGGCGACTTGGCGTTCATTGAGGAGATCAGGTGCCAGTTTGCTGGCCGAGTGGGTTTCGTCGTCGAGCATCGTTCATCCTCATTGGAACCTTCAATGACGACAATCTACCCACGGCTGGATCCACAGGCCTATTCCAATCGTTTGCAAAATTCCTCAGCATCCGCGATCAATTTCCCCAAGCCATTGATCCCAAGGCCAGTTTCGCGAACCTTGCGGGAGGCCGTGATGATCCGCGAAGGCGAGAGCTTTGGGTCGACGATGCCCGCGACATCAACACAGAGCCTTGCGGCATCGGAGTCTGGGTCATTCCCATGCCAAGACAATGTGAATTCGCGCCCTGCCATTTCCGTCCACACCAAAAAGCACGCCTGCATCAGATCGGTGGCGCTGTCGTCGTCGGGGCGTCCCGGCTTTCCTGCACCTGCCCATTTCTGAGCATTTTGCGCATGCGCCGCGAGATCCAGCAGCCCAGTCCGCAACACAACCGGATCGAATCCATCGTTCAATTCACTGTTTGGCGTCTCAGCACTGTCCGGTTCAGGCTGCATCACAGACTGCACGGCTGTGCTGACGATGTCGCGAATCGAATGGTGCCGAAAGCCGCGCGTAACGCTGGCCTCATGAAGAATGCGCCATGTTTCCGGCGAGAGTTCATTGAGAACTGACGCCAACCGCGTGGAAGCCTTTTCGAGTTTAGCCAGATCCTTGCGGCGCGCTGAGTAGTCGATGCCGGCCCGGTCTGTTTCCTTCCAATAGGCCAGAGCGGCAGTCTCCAGCACCAAAGGTAAAACGGACGAAAACTCATCCGGAATTCCATGAGCCTCCTGCAAGGCTGCAACGTTGCTCAGATTGAAGAACTGGGTCTTTTTCGGAATGCCGCCGATCCACATATCAAGGAAATCGGCCCCCTGCTGATTGAATTTTTCGGACATACCTTTTCCTATTCGGCAAAACACAGGCGCGATTTCTGGTCACGACATGAGCGCAGTGCGAACACCGCTGCAACCCAATTGGAGCTAACGAACTAACCGCAGTTTCGGATTCGATGCACGACGACCAAGCGCGCATGCGAGTTTTCCGGCTACCGATCCCGCCGCACGTTGCACAGCCTCATCCGCAAAATGCGCATATCGCAACGTGGTCTGCAAATTCCTATGGCCCATGATTTCTTTCAGTAGGAACGGATCAATGCCACTCATCACTGCCACGCTGGCATAGGTGTGCCGCAGGTCATGCATGCGCACATCATCCAGACCAGCGCGATGACGGATCCGAAGCCACGACTTTTGAAGATTGACCAAATGGCCATGCTCACTCTCGCCGAGGATCACATGCGAGTTCCCGGCCATTCGCGGCAGTGACATTAGGATATCATAGGCTTCGCGTGGCAACGGGATACGGCGGTGTCCGGTTTTGCTGTCGGGCAATTCGAGATGATGCGGGGTGACATACTCCCATTTCAGGGTCAGGATTTCGCCCAAACGGCATCCGGTCAGAACCAACAGCGAAATTGCCGCGACAGCAAATTCGGTTTCTTGGCCACTTTCCAACGCATCCGCCAATACCTGACCCAACCGCGCCTGTTCATCGTCCGACAGATATCGCTTCTTTTCTTCTTCCCGATACTTCTGGATACGCCGAGCCGGGTTGGATCCTTCGCGGCGCAATCCCCAATCCTCCGCGAGATTGAACATTCGGGACAACATTGCAACGGCGCGGTTGGCGGTATAGGGACGATCCCGCAGATCGTGATGAAAGGCGACCACATCCGCCCTCGTCAGATCGCCGATCTTGCGGCTTCCGAGACGTGGCCGAATGCAGGTGTCTATGTAGCTTTGATAGCCCTTTCGCGTGGATGGCTTGCAGTGATGGGCTACATATTCGTTCAGGAACCGATCGCACAGAGACGCAATCGTTGGCTCGCGCAGTTCCTTTCGCCGCTCCTCAGCCGGGTTTCCACCGCGCGCAACTTCGCCAAGGAGCTTCTTAGCCTCGGTCCTCGCTTGCTCAGCCGTCAATGCACCATGCTGACCGATAGTCCGCCGCCGAGACCGCCCGCCTGCCCTGTATTGGACAAGGTAGGACTTCCGACCAGACGGCATCACCCTGATGCCAAACCCAGACAGCTCGCGGTCCCAGACGAAGAATTCGCCCTGAGCCACCTCAAGCTTTTCCACGGATCGTTTTGTAAGCCTGATCATGCGTTACCGTTCCCTTGACCTATCACCAGCTCCGGAAGCACTGCGGAAGCACCAGAACGGAAAATCTAGGGTATTTGGTGCGACGCAATCGCAAAGGCAGTCAACAGAAAACCGTTTACTTACATGCATTTACCGTAATACAGCGCAGTTGGGCGAATGCGGGAGAAATCGACCTAGCGCGACTGTTAATCAATTGGTCGTAGGTTCGATCCCTACCGCCGGAGCCAATTACCTCTTAAATATCAGGCGGTTACCACCGTATTTCGTGAACGTGAGCTTGTCGCTTTTTAATATGTAGACCTCATGTAGGCTGCGACAAACCGTCCGACTCTGTCACAGCTTCACGATAGGTTAACCGTTGCGAGGTCGCCATCCGCGCGCGAAAAGGACGCATCTTCTCTCATTACTCTAGCTACGTTTGTCCGAAAGGATGCTGGCTAGCCTTTCAACCGTGGCTACCATTGAAATGCATGATGGGGCATTATTCATTGCGCACTGAGCCACCCTCTCCGCAACAGACGATGGAACAGGTTGCGGCGGGAAGCGGACTTTCTCTGCGGTCGCGCAGTCATTGAACGACATTTTCGAAAGCGGCCATTGGGATGGCCTTTGCGGTATGGGCCGCTCATTGCAGGCGGCCCATGGCCTTCAGATTTCTACCGCCTCAGCGATTGCCAAAGCATCTTCCAGTTCGACACCGAGGTATCGGACGGTGCTGTCCATCTTAGTGTGGCCAAGCAGAAGCTGCACTGCTCGCAGGTTTCCGGTCTTTCGATAGATCTGTGCAACCTTGGTCCGGCGCATCGAATGTGTTCCGTATGCGCTCGGCTCCAGCCCGATCGATTTCACCCAATCTCGAACTAGACGCGCGTATTGTCGCGTGGAAATGTGAAGCCGTTCGTGAAAACGCCCAGGCCAGAGATATTCCGATCCGATCATCAGCGGTTCTTCCATCCAGCGCAGCAACGATTTTCGCGTGCCCTCGGTGATCTCGAAGCGGACGGGTTTCTGGGTCTTGCTCTGAATGATCGAGGCGCGTTCCTTGACCTGACCGGCGGCGTAGACATCTGCAACCTTCAGTTTGACCAGATCGCACCCGCGCAACTTGCTGTCGATCGCTAGGTTGAACAGTGCCAGATCGCGATGGTTCTCGGCAATCTCCAGGCGCACTCGGATCGCCCAGACATGCTTGGGTATGAGTGGGCGTTTCTGACCGACAATGCGTCCCTTATTCCAAGCGGGGCGGCAAGCGCGAATGGCAGGCAAGTTTGGTGTTTGCATGATGGTTCCTCCGATCCACCACGCCCTGCCACAGCGCCAACCAGACGTTGGCTCACCAGCCTAGCATATGCAGGTGCCGACGCGGCGAACTTCCGGAAGGAGCCCATTCTGCCTGAGACCGCTCCCTGCCGGGTCAGCAGATTCCGATGAGTTTGGGATAGTCACAACTCGCAAACAAATAGATCCCAACGAAGATTTAGTTGAGTCGATCTATGGAAAACCCCAGTTTCAATGAAATAATTCGTTCGGCGTCACCAAAGGGCCAAGCCATGCTGGTGCGTCACATTTGATACTGCTCCTATCGATTCGAACGTCATGGGATCGCGAGGATTTCCGCAAGGACTGAGACCGCGAGAGTACTGCTATCTCGCACGGATGGGATGAGCCCTATAGGGCCACGCACCTTTTCGATATCTGCAGGGGATACGCCAAGCTTATCCAACTCAGCCAATCTCGTCTCACTGGATTGTCGGCTGCCCTGACACCCAATGTAGAATGTCTCGTGATCGAGGAACTCGCTCAGGATTGGGGCTTCCCATTCGTGATCATGGAAGAAAAATAGGACGGCTGTTCTTTCGTCAAGTGTCACGTCTTCTGGGCAGCTTGGGCTGCGTATCTCAAACATGTCCCATCCTTGAACGACCGGAATGCTCAGTGTCTCCAGGTCTGGTGAAATCAATGCCCCATGATAACCGAGCGACTGAACCAGCCGCGCGAATGCTGTCGCCTCGGGGCCTTTGCCGAACACCACGAAGCGGAGTGGCGGGGTGAGGTGAAGCGCGAAGTTTCCGCCAGCTATTCCGGTCTGCGGCAGTGTGCTTTCGGTGATCTGGCCGCTGTCCATCGCGATGGACAGATTGACAGGCTGGCGTTCGGTCACGACCTTGGCGATCAACGCCAGTTCACCCGCAATAGGCTGAGGTAACAGCAAAATCTCAAGCCCGCCGCCGCAGGGCAATTGAATGTCTACGTAGGGCGACCCTTTGCCGTAGGTGATGCGTCGCGGGGCATTGTCTGCCCGTGTCTTCTCCGCGTGCAGGGCGAGGTCTGCTTCGATACAGCCCGATGACAGGCTACCGATCCGACTGCCATCGTCGGCAAAGATCATCGACGCCCCGACTGAGCGATAAGACGGCCCCTCGGTGCGAATGACCAAAGCCACGACGCCCGATACCTCGCCCACCGCCAATGCGAGCAGTGGGTCACGGGTGTTGGGTTGCGCAGAGGTGATTGATGACATGTGCAAATGAGGTGCTTTCGGATGGAACTGATAGCGGTGTGAACGCCCGATTAGCGGCATTCACACCCGTTCTCGTTGGCTTAGGAGCAAGCCTGCACAGCGCGTCGCGTCAATACGCCAATCAGATGCGCACGGTACTCCGCGGAGCCATGCAGATCCGAGATCAGATCACCCACATCGACCGCCAGTCCTTCGACGGCATCTGCCGCGAAACTGGCGCTTAACGCGTCCTCTGCCTCGCTCCAGCGGAACACGCCGCCGTTGGACGCACCCGTGACGGCCACGCGCACGGTGCCGCCGAACTTGGCGACAAAAACCCCGACCAATGCGAAACGCGATGCTGGCTGGTCGAACTTCTGATAGTTCGCCGCGTCCGGAATGGGGAAGTTCACGCCAGTTACGATCTCGCCTTCTTCCAGCGCTGTTTCGAACAGACCGACGAAGTAGTCGTCCGCCGCGATCTCACGTGTGTCGGTGACGACTGTCGCCCCCGATCCAAGGACGCCCGCGGGATAGCAGGCTGCGGGATCGTTATTGGCGATAGAGCCGCCGATGGTGCCGCGATTGCGCACCGCCGGGTCGCCGATGTTGCCCGCCAATGCGGCCAGCGCCGGATAGGCCGTGGCCTCGTCCGCGACCTGCCCATGGGTTGTCGCTCCGCCGATGCTGAGTGTGCCTGAGGCCGCGTTGACGCCGACGAGCTCGCTAAGGCCGCCCAGTTTCACAAGGATTTCCGGTGCGGCCAACCGCTGTTTCATAGTCGGCAAGAGTGTCTGCCCACCGCCCAAGGCCAGCGCGCCGTCAGCTTTCATTGCTGCGGATGCTTCGGCCACGGATGTCGGGATTACCAAATCAAAATCATACATGTTTCATGTCCTTTTCCTGTGACCAAAGGCAGGGGCGCACCCCCACCCTTGGCCAACGAGAGATCATTTGTTCATTGCCGCCCAAACGCGCGAGGGAGAGACGGGCATATCGATGTGATCGACATCATGCCCCCCACGCACCAGCGCATCGACAACGGCATTCACAATGGTTGGTGGCGAGCCTATGGCACCCGCTTCACCGCAGCCCTTTGACCCGATCGGATTATGGGTACAGCGCGTCGCGTGGCTATGATCGACGACCAAGTTTGGCAGATCATCGGCCCGTGGCATCGCGTAATCCATGAACGAGCCGGACAGCAGTTGGCCGTTCTCGTCATAAATGCTGTTTTCTAGCAATGCCTGACCAATGCCTTGCGCCAATCCGCCCTGCACTTGGCCCGTCACGATCATCGGGTTCACAACAACACCAAAGTCATCGAGTGCCACCATTGAACAGACGGTCACTTTGCCGGTTTCTGGATCAACTTCGACCTCGCTGGCATAGGCGCCAGACGGGTAAGTGAAGTTCACCGGATCGTAGAAGGCGGTTTCTTCAAGGCCGGGCTCCAGATCCTCAATCGGATAGTCATGCGGGATGTAGGCCTTTAGCGCGACATCGCCGAAACCGACGTTCCTGTTGGTGCCTTTTACCGTGAAAACGCCATCATTGAACTCGATATTTTCCGGCTTGTCTTCGAGCATATGCGCCGCGATCGCTGTCGCTTTGACGATGATCTTTTCGGTGGCGCGGAACACTGCTGAGCCACAGACCGCAAGACTGCGCGAACCATAGGTGCCCATCCCGAAGGGGATTTTCGACGTGTCACCATGCACAATATCAATCGACTCCGCATCGACACCGAGCATATCAGCGACAATCTGTGGGAAGGCGGTCTCGTGTCCTTGGCCGTGGCTGTGTGCCCCGACCATGACCGAGATATTGCCCGTCGGGTTCACCCGCACGGTTGCCGCATCGTAAAGACCAACACGCGCACCAAGGATGCCGACAAGGTTGGACGGCGCGATCCCGCAAGCCTCGATATAGGCGTTGATGCCAAGGCCCCGCAGCTTACCGTTCTTGGCGCTTTCGGCACGGCGTGCTTCGAAGCCAGCAAGGTCGGCTGTTTTTTCCAGACCATCCATCAGCGCGTCGTAATCACCGCTGTCGTATTCAAGACCGGCCGCCGAAGCGAAAGGGTATTGATCCTTCTTAATGAAGTTCTTGCGGCGGATTTCGACAGGGTCCATTCCCAGTTCACGGGCGCATTTGTCGATAACCCGTTCCAGCGAATAGGTCGCCTCTGGCCGACCAGCGCCGCGATAGGCATCCACGGGGACGGTGTTGGTGAACACGGCTTTCACGTTCACATAGACGTTGGGGACGGTGTAGTTCCCAGCCATCAACGTCCCGTGCAGAAAGGTCGGCGTAACTGTCGCAAAGTTCGAGAGGTACGCCCCGACATTGGCCATCGTTTCCGTGCGGAATGCGATGAACGTGCCATCCTTTTCTGTGGCCAGTTCGATTTTGGTGACGTGGTCGCGCCCGTGGGCGTCCGTGAGGAAAGATTCTGTGCGGGTTGCTGTCCATTTCACCGGACGGCCCAGCTTCTTGGCCGCGGCCAACACCAAGGCCTCTTCGCTGTAGTGATAGATTTTCGATCCAAACCCGCCGCCGACGTCGGGTGCAAGCACCGTAAGTTTATTCTCTGGAATACCGAGCACGAAGGCCGCAATCAGAAGTCGTGAGAGGTGCGGGTTCTGGGAGGTGGTCGTGAGTTTATAGTCACCTGTGCCGGGATCGTATTCGCCAATGGACGCCCGTGGCTCAAGCGCGTTTGGCACAAGGCGGTTGTTGACCAATTCAAGCGTCGTCACATGAGGCGCGTTCTTGATCGCCTCGTCTGTGGCAGCACGGTTGTCTTCGATCCAGCCCCAGTCAAAACAGGTGTTGGTTTCGATTTCGTCGTGAACAAGCGAGCCTGAATTCGCGACAGCCGAGGCCATGTCGATCACAGCATCAAGTTCTTCGATGTCGGCCTCAATCGCTTCGACTGCATCAAGCGCCTGTTCCAACGTTTCCGCGACAACAGCCGCATAAGCGTCGCCCACATGGCGGACTTTGCCGTGGGCCAACACGGGCCGCTTGGGTTCTTTCATCGGCTCGCCGTCGCGGCTCACGATGGCCCAACCGGCGGGGTTGCCGCCGACATTGACGAAATCCTCGCCTGTGAATGTCGCCAGGACACCTGGCATTTCAGCCGCGGCGCTCATGTCGACGCTATTGATCTTGCCGTTGGCCATCTGGCTGCGGGCAAAGGCGCAATAGGATGTGTTCTGGGGCGTGAAATCGTCTGTGTATTTCCCGCGACCCGTCAGAAACCGCGTGTCTTCGCGGCGTTTGGTTGGTGAACCAATTCCTCCGTCTGGCATTAGGTATCCTCCCTATTCAGCGGCAATCGAGGGGACGTCTTGCCCGCTCGCTGCCATGATTGCGTTGACGATGCCCTGGTAGCCGGTGCACCGGCAGATATTCCCTTCAAGGTAATCGCGGATCTCCGCTTCGCTTGGTTTGGGGTTTACTTTCAGAAGCTCGGCGGCGCTCATTACCATGCCGGGCGTGCAAAAGCCGCACTGCAATCCGTGGTGATCCTGAAACGCCTGTTGGATCACGTTCAGCGATCCATCCGCATTGGCCTGACCTTCGATGGTGTCGACAGTCGCCCCGTCCAGCTCTGCCGCAAAGACAGAGCAGGATTTGACGGCCTTGCCGTTCACATGCACGACGCAAGCACCGCATTGGCTTGTGTCGCAGCCGATGTGGGTGCCTGTCAGGTGCAGGTTTTCACGCAATGCCGTCGAAAGCAAAGTGCGGTTTTCCACCTCTGTCGACGTCTCGCGTCCGTTGATGTTAATTGTAATTTTCGGCATCTCTTCCTCCCTGGAAAATGATCGAAGACCGGTGCGCTATGCTTTGAACATGCGCCCGATCCATCCCTTTTTTGTCTCTTTCTGGTCTGTCTCTTCGGCAACTTCTTCGAGGTCAGGTTCCAAACCCTCCTGAAACCTCTCGAAAAACTGCCCAGCAAGTTTCTTGGCAAAGCCATCGATGATCCGGCTGCCAAGCTGCGCGAGTTTGCCGCCCACCTTCGCGTCCACGTCGTATTCCAGCAGCGTGCCGCCCTCAGTGTCGCTCAGCCGGACGTCGGCGGAACCAGAGGCGAACCCGGCGGGGCCGCCCTTGCCTTGTCCCGACAAGGTCAGGCTTTCGCCGATTACAACGTCGGATATTGTTACTTCACCTTTGAACTTGGCCTTTACAGGGCCAACCTTTTGCACGACGACGGCCTCAAAACCCTCTTCAGGCGATCCGGTCAATTCCTCACAGCCTGGAATGCAGGCTTTCAAAACGTCCGGATTCAGGATCGCATCCCAAACGACCTTGCGGTCAGCAGCGATCTCTCGTTGGTCGGATAAATTCATTGCGGCCCTCCCGGTCCATCAATGGCTCCTCGAAGCGGACAGAGCAGCAATTCTGGAGAGGTCTGGGAAGTGGCGACCCCTTCATGCCCTGCCTCAAGTGTCGCACATTTGAGACAGGCGGCGGGTTATTCGCTCAAACCCAACCGTTTCATCCGCCGATAGAGCGTTGCCCGTGACACCGCCAAATCGCGAGCCGCAACGCTGACGTTGTTGTTGGCGCGCACCAGGGCTCGCACCACTGCAGCGCGTTCCGCCTTCTCGAAACCGACCGGACCATCGCCACGTCCGAACAGATCACTGGCTGGAATCGGCGCGAATTCGCCCTGCGCCTTCAGCCCGTAAGCCTTGCGTGCGCCACGGGTCGCCCCGACAACCACATCGTCGGCATCTACGGCCAGCAGCATGGAAATGGACGCATCGTCGTGATCTGCAACCACAATGCGGGCATTGGCATAGCTGGCTCGGAAGTAGTCGGCCTCAACCGCGCGTGCTATCTGCGCCACCATCTCGGCGATAAGTGCATTGATGGTTTGAGTCTGGTCGGCCCGTGCGGACGAGACATCAAGGGCCGCGATCAATTGCCCTTCGGAGCCAAAGATCGGGGCGTCAATGCAGCTCATCGCGGTGTTGCGGGCCATAAAATGTTCATTGCGGTGGATCGTGACCGCACGTTCCTCGGTGATGCAGGTGCCAATGCCGTTGGTGCCTTCGGTGGCTTCGCTCCAAACCGCGCCAAGCCCAAGACCCCAGCCTTCAAAGACCGTTTTGTCTGCCTCAGAGAAGCGATGATCCACGACGACGCCGTCACGGTCCGTCAGCACAACCCCGCAGCCGGAGCGGCCCACCAGCTCAAATAGACGATCCAATTTGGGCGCTGCGATATCCATGACGCGGCCCAAGGCGTCTCGACGTTCCGCGACTTCACCACTGGACAGACAGTCTTGTGAAGCGTCGTGGGACGGATCAAGCCCATGGGACAACATCGAGCGGCGCCATGACGCAGCCAACCGAGACCGCGCCGCGGCGGACTTTGATTGCACCGATGCGATAACGGCATCGACGTGGGTTGAAAGTTGTGTGGCCAATATCTGGGTCTCCCGCCACAATCATTCGCAATTTGAGATAAGAGTCAAACTTGACTCCGCAGGCCCCGCCATTTGTGAAACAGGCAATACGACGAATCTGCGTTCAGGCCTATCTCGCCCTCGCTTCAAAACTGAACCAATGAAAATGCCTGCATCATTGCCGCGGATCGTAAGAAGAGTGGCCTTGTGCTAGATTGGAAAGAGTAGCAGACGGCGGCATTGGGAAGAGGCGAGCCGTTCCTTCAGACTTGGTCAAGATCAGCTTTGTCCGCATTGTGTGAGTACACCTGACCCGGAATTGTGCACTCGCAGCGAACGGCAGAATCGATGGGCCGCACCGCAGCAGCGGATGGTAGCGATCAACGGCAGGTCTGGGCCGTTGGCACCACTGCTGTTCATACTTCATTATACTAAACCAAACCGGGGTAGCGTCGCCTGACCGCTTCCATTCGAACATCCGCGGGCACGCGATGGTCCCGATTCTGATACTTCAGTTTTTGCACCAGCTCTTCAAGGTGACGCTCAACCTGATCTCCGCATTTTCCGCTCAATGCCGCGTGGGAGATCGCGTTTCCGAGGATATTGGTCTCGAACCACTGTAGTTTGTCAACCAAGTTCGCTTCGACAAGTCGTTCCCGGCTGACCGATGGCACGTGGCGCAAAGCATTTTCTGCGATCTCGTCATAGACCATTTCCCAAAGCGCGTGTTTGGGCCAGCGGGATCTATTGATGTCCTGCGTGGGCTCGGTGTAGCGCATGGATAGCAGCATATCTTTAAAAATATCAGTGATCTGCTCGAAGAGGCTTCCCCAACCGGTTACGTCCCAACGACCCTTGAGGTAATCTTTTCCGGCGCGCAGCTCTACCCGCCAGATTTCGTCAGTGTCCTCCCCGCGATAGACAAGTGGACGCGCGCCCTGTGCGTGACGAGCCGCGTCCCAAATTTCGAACATACCGAAGTTTCGCTTCTGCCTAACTTCCCGCAACTTGTCGTAGATGCCGATTTGTTTGTTGGTGATCCCACCAACTCGTATTGAGCTAGCCTTCCAGCACTTACCCGACACGTCCATTTCGTCGGGTTGCATGTGCCGTGTCGTGTTTGATGCTGAATGTACGACAAACAGATTTGGATTGAAGCTGAAACCGGGCGCGAGGCAGTCAATGGCGTAGTCGATCCTTGAGATACTAACGCCGTTCGGAGGGATGTTCAGACCAAATGCTTGGGCTGTCTTCTCCAACTCGTCCTTCACCCAAGCGATGCCGTTCAACACCAGCGGCATCGCTCTGACAGCGACACGAACTCCCCAGCCAGAAGCGGAGGTGCTTTTTCTCAGGAACCAGTTGGCCTCAAGATTGAACGTCTCGATGGAATAAGCGTAGCCGCCAGCCGCACCGTTCGGTCGGACGATGAGATCCTCGCCATTGTACAGTGTACCGCATTTCGCGGACTGATCCCGCTTTGCCAACTCCTCAGCCTCTGCTTTGGCTGATGCCAAATGCGCACAGAGCTCTTCTGGAACGATAACGTTCAGTGATAGTTCCAGCTTGTCGAAACCCGACCGGATTACCTCTAAATCCATGACTTTTACCCTTTCATGTATTTCTAGAGGGGGGTGCTACAAAGACCCCCCTTACCGCGTGGCGGTCGTCCACCCGTCCACGCGCGCGCCGCGCTTGCTACCTGACCCGTCATTGGAGCCGTTCGTGCATCGCGCAGCATTTTTTCGGCCAAGACGTCAGTCAGCGGACAAAGCCGTCGTTCAGAGAAATTAGCCATATCGACCGATCTGACGTGTCAGCTTTATCATGTTTGCAGTCAACCTGACTTCATCCGCACGGCTCTGTGGTAATCAACGTTGCGCGGATCGGTGCAGGCCCATCCAGCTCTTACCCTGCTTAGGTCTGATCACGGCATTGTGATGATTTGAGAGATTTCGTGAAAAAATAGGGAGTTCTCCCGATACATTGGAAGATGGCCCTCGGGTTAAGCATATCGTGTCTGGCGGGCGACTGGCTTCCAGTGACGCGCGGACAAGGAGGGTTACAAAACATGTCCAAAATTTCCTATATCGTGCAGTTTACCATTAACGATGGCGAAGCTGACAAATTCAAATCTATGGCGAGCGGCTTTGCCTCAACTGTCCAAGCAAATGAACCGGGTACCTTAGGATACCAATGGTGGATGGGCGAAGATGGCATCCATTGCCTTCTTGAGGAGACGTTTGAAAGCTCCGAGGCACTTCTGACCCATCTGGGGAATGTCGGCCCAAGCCTGCCAGAACTTTTAGAGATTGCGCCGATCACGCGACTGGAAGTTCGCGGCGAAGCATCGTCTGCGGCACGAGAGGCTCTCGGGGGGCTTGGTGCCACACATTTTTCTCATCTCGTTGGTTTCGACAGGTAGTCCGTACCAGTCCAGTGTTCGAATGAAAATGCGTGCAGGGTTGAAGCGATTTCCTGCACGCGTTGGTCGGCATGAAACCGAAATCTGTGATTTCAATGCGCGAATTTGCCCACCAAAGTCCAAAGAAATGAGCGACTGAATGACATGTCGCCCATAGTAGACTCCGCCAAATGAAAAGCGGACTGGCAGGCGTGGGCCGTAAGCGCAAAGCATCAATTTCTGCGGTTGCAACATGCCGCTTCTTCAAAGTCTAAAGGTCTGGGCTCATAACATTCTTTGGTAAGGGTACAGAGCGTAGGTTCAATGCGGCTTTTACCAAGGTCAGTTGCGCTGGAAAAAGCGGCATTGCGGCGAAGCGGAACCATGCGCAGGACTTCTTAGTGCACCAGTAGAAAGCGAATTATGCACTTCATCGGTTCTGTTCTCTAGCGAATGAGGAACGCAATGGCGCATCTCAGATGCGAGGTGAGATAAACCAATGAACTAAGCAATCACTTGATAAATTATGATAAAGCTGATCCATGTGCCTTAACCGGGTCGAATTTTCGGAGGATGGCATGCCCAGAATATCGGAAGGGCTGGGAGTGCTTGCACTTGCGGCTGATGCCGCGTTGGGGCGGCCGCAAGGTGCTGGGTTAACTGCGTCGATTGTAGCGGCTGAATTTGTTAAGCGACTAGGGGGCACTCTTGAGGCCCAAAAGGACGCCTACTACCTGGCCCTGATCCGATTTATCGGTTGCACAATTACCAGCCATGAGTCGGGCATGTTGACGCTCGGCGATGATCAGGGTTTTGCCTTCGCAACCACGTTCGGCGATTGGGCAGATCGGGATGATCTTCTTAAATACCTCAACCGGTTTGTTGCGCTTGGCGCGCCCGAGGAAGAGCGCGACGTGGCCTTCAACTACGTCTGCGATATCTTACCTGATGCGGCACCGGATTTTACCGCCGCGCATTGTCGCCAGGCTTACTTATTGGCAAGCAGGCTTCCAATTTCCGAAACCGTATTGTCGTGTATTCCATACTATTACGCACGTTGGGATGGGAAGATTTTCCCCTATGGCGGCACTGAAATTCCTTATCTCTCGCGCCTCGTTCGGATCACAGAAATTGCCGAGTTTATGCGGCGATTTGAAAGTAGCGCGCGCGCGAAAGAGGTTGTGGCGGCGAAGTTGGGCCATGAATTGGATCCTAGCTTAGGGGCGAAGTTCCTCCTCCATGCTGACAGCATCTTTCAAGCTGCGGGTGCCGTGCCGGAATTCGAAGCCTTTGTTGCTGCTGAACCCGGCGTGCCTATCGATTTGACCCCTAAATGTCGTGAAACCCTGGCCGAGATTACAGCGGACATGACGGACCACAAGGCAACATTCTTTCTCAGCCATTCTCGACGCGTCGCCGTGCTCGCTGCACAGGCTGCTCAAATCGCAAAGTTGCCAAAGTCGAGCGTCGATATTCTCCGCCTTTCCGCCTTGGTTCACGACATCGGGAAGTGCGCTATTTCAAACCGGATCTGGTACAAGACCGAAGAGCTCACGGTATCTGAACGACTAGAAATGGAGCGACATACATACCAAACGCATTTCTTTCTGAGCCACGGATTGCCGTTTTCGGAGTGGGCAGAAGTAGCGGCATCTGCCCAAGAGCGTGCAGATGGCTCGGGGTATCACCGCCGGTCGCAGTTATCGGACTTGGCTTCAAACATTCTCGCGGCGGCCAATAAATATGATGAGCTGACCCATGGGTCTCCGGCGCGGGCACCTTTAGATGCCAAGTCTGCAGCGGAGGCATTAAATGGCATGGCATCGTCAAAGAAGCTGATGACCACCGCCGTATCGCTTGTTCTTCAGGCCGCAGGACACATGGTCAAAGATGCTGGTGCGTCTCTGCCATTCGGATTGACCCGCCGCGAAGCGCAGGTGCTCACGCGACTAGCAAAGTCCGAAACGACCGCAGAGATAGCTGAAAGCCTCGGAATATCGCCAAAGACAGCGGATCATCACATTCAATCAATCTACAACAAGACCGATATTCGCGCGCGACCCGCTTTGGCCCTGTTCGCGCTCGAACACGGTATTGTTATGGATTGAGAGTTTTCGTGAAAAAATAGGGAACTCTCCCGATATCTGGACTACTCCCTTTTCGACATTCTCTATTCAACGGAGGCAGATGTAGCCTCCGGGGACAGTAAAGGACGATCGAAATGCTTATGAAAACCATTAAATCATCGACAATTTCAGCGCTGCTGATTGGAGGACTTATGACCACATCTGCTATGGCAGGCGGCCATCTTGACGCGACTGACGACATTTCCTGGGCGCTCACAGTTGAGCTTGCAGAAGGTCAGGATGAAGCGTTCAACGCTTTAATGGCCGAAATGGTCACAGCAACTAACGCGGAAACGGGTGCAAAGGGGTACGAATGGCACCGCGCTGGCAACACAATTCAAATCATTGAACGCTATGAAACGAACGCAGATGCGGGCATTCACCTTGGTAACTTTGGTGAAAACTTTGCTGAACGGTTTCTTGCCATTCTCACCCCGACGGGCCTGCAGGTCTACGGACCGGCAGAGGGGGGCGTAAGAGAAGGCTTAGCTGGCTTCGGAGCGACCTTCTATGAACAGGTCGGCGGCTTCGAACGGTAAACTCTTTCGTCAGTAGTCAATCAACACGGGGCCCTAAATTGGACCCCGCAACTGTTTGAATAGTCAGGCTGCTTATATCGGTTCTTGAGAGAGATATTTCGTTCCTGAAAGGCCAAACGAAGGTCTGCAGTGGACTCTGAGCGACCTTCCGCACTGCAGAAAGAATCCGCGATCTGAAGCTGTTTGAATGTCAGCTCTGGCCGGTGACCCAGTCTCACCTCGCGCCTGCAGCGAAAGCCCACTTCCCGCCCTACTTGGCCACTATCCCACCGTATTTCGTTGCCGCGCCTTGGAAGCGTTCCTCGATCCCGCGCGGGTGCTGGTCGAGGTAGCCGAAGATCAGGTCAGGCAGAGTTTCGGTAAAGTATTCAAAGCCGTCTGGTCCCTGCCCCTCCAAATAGGCCAGCGTCACCGAGTTTGCGGTGATGAGCTTGAGAAGGTCGAGCTGCT
>Ga0316205_10002899_pt1 | contig 16937 bp, 18 predicted proteins | sample 3monthpyrite_MG_FD_204941 | JGI IMG/M metagenome (GOLD analysis project Ga0316205, IMG submission 204941) | Microbial mat bacterial communities from mineral coupon in-situ incubated in ocean water Damariscotta River, Maine, United States -... | ecosystem: Environmental > Aquatic > Marine >... | reverse complement strand
GATTAACAACATTGCGAAAACTTAAAGAATCAAATGTTTCCATACACATATGAACATTCGACACGCAGACATACGCACCTTTTTGTGATTCGGTTAAATTTACTACCTTGTCAACGGCTGATGATAATGAGATCACATCAACATCCATAGTTAATATTTTTTGGCGTGTCATACTATATTTTTATTTGTTTTCGCGTCATCTATCGCTTCTTGATAGATATCCATTAAAATTTCATAGTTTTTTTCAGCTGTATATTTTTCTTCAAATACCTTTCGTGCATTCAACCCCATTTTCTGACACTCTTCTGGGTGGTCATGCATCCATTGCACTTTTTCTGCTAAGTCTTTTGCATTACCAGCCTCAAAATGTAATCCCGTAATACCATCTTCAACTATTTCAGCCATCCCCCCTAAACGTGAAGCCACTACAGGCAGTCCTTGTGAAAAAGCTTCTACTAATACCATTGGAAAACCTTCATACCATTTTGAAGGCATAACAAGAAACGCAGCTTTTCTCATTTCTTTCTGAACAGCTTCGTGAGCCAACATACCAAGTGTTACAACCAGCTTACTATCCAGTAGAGATAGCGTGTTCGACAATGGTCCAGAGCCGGCAACTCTTAATGGGACCTTAAGCTTTTGCCAAGCATTGATAAGTGTATCCAATCCTTTTTCCTGGCTGATGCGTCCAATAAAAAGCGCACCTCTTCTCTCCTGATTTAAATCATCAACCTTATAGTCCGAGCTCTCTATAAAATTTGACTTAACTTTAATTCTTTCTTCTGGAAATCCGGCTTCGATAAATTTTTTCCGCGCAAATTCAGTTAACGCAATAAACCGGCTAACTTTTGACATCCAAGTATTATGCTTTCTATGATATTCAACCATACGCGCAACAGCAAAGGTGCCAACTTTTGAACTTTTATAACAACCATGTAAAACTGATTTATATGCACTTCCTTTTATGCAGATTTCACAAACATTTCCCTCTCGCATTAATAGTGCACCGGGACATATTGTTCTATAGTTATGTAGTGTTTGAACAACAGGCACTCCTGCTTCAACGCATGCATCATAAATAGAAGGTGTTAACAACGGAAAAAAATTATGCACATGAACAACGTCAGGTTGATGTTTTATAATTTCTAATCTCATCCATTCTCTGGATGAATATGAATAAGCAACATTAAAAAACGCTTTCAACTTGGCAGGTAATGATTTAATTGTATCATTACTTTGAACTGATGATACAACTGTGTTACTACGCCTAATCATTAAAGCCTTTTCCGCATCAAGTACAGAATCTTCTCCGCCAGTTTGCTGATAACGATTATGCACTTGCATAATTTTCATTTATGAGTATTTCCCTTCTTCTGAGCAATACATATAAAGCCAGAAGGATTTGCAGAATGGCGATCAACTAACAAGTCGATTGAAAATGCTAACCAAGAGAGTATAATAATAGGAAACATTAAAATGGTCATAATACCAAAATATAATTTTTTACCAATTCCTTGTGCGCGCCAACTACCCGAAGATGGAGAAAAAATAGAATGAATGTAGTTTGATAACAGTGCAGTAATTGTTAGAAAAGTTCCTCCACGATTTTGTAATATAAGTAATTCCATCCCATGTAAGTTTAAAATGCGTTCCAAGCCTTGCGCGGTCCATCTATAAAAGTCTTGAAAATCATGCCTGCCATAGAGAAAAGGCATGGATAACACGATATAACCTTCTGGCTTTAAAACTCTAACAATTTCCGAGAGGAATTTTTCAGTATCTGGAATATGTTCAACAACTTCAAATGATGCAATCATATCTACACTACAAGCACGGAAAGGTAGCTGCTGCGCATCACATACAATTGCAGTTTGATTTGTAGGCGCTATGTCCGAAGTAATGTATTCCTTTGAACCACATACAGACTTCAAGACAGAACTTATCATTGCACTCCCACTACCAATTTCAAGAACTGTGTGACATGGAGAGCATTTCTTAAAAAAATTAAGGATAACTCTTCTTATTACATATTTTGCAGGTGACGAATAAAAAACATAAATCCTATAAATGCGAGTTATCCACTCTACCATCTTATTGTTCCTTAAATCATTTAGTTAGTTCAAAATAGAACTAAAATAAAAATATTATTTAAAACCGACATAAGCCTCACGTATTCTAAATACTATGCGAAGTTACCGTACAGGTTTCAAGCTTACTGCTTTGTTCTTTGTACATTCTGCCATCTAAGACCAATTACACATACCATAAAAATCATATATTCAGGTTCTTCCATCCATGAAAAAACACTACCAAATACCAAAATGGTTAGAAGGAAATACTTCGATATATCATCAACACATACTTTTCTCCAAACCTGCCACCACAGGGATAAATAAACCACAAGCCCAAACATCCCTAAATCACCCCATACACCAGCCCAAGAGAAAAATAATGAAAACATACTTGAACCCGTTATTGAATTAGAGATGAAATGCCCTTGATGTGCATTCCAAACCGCATTCGTAGCTAGCGAATTAGTTATGCCAAGCGGTTGGAGATAATCAGAATAATCATTTGCCAAAAAGCCTAATCTACCAACGGAATGTCCAGGTCCTAAACCAAATAACCAGTTTGAAAATGAATCGTAATATGAAATAATAATAGAAAAAACTGAAAATTTTTGCTCAACTCCTTGCACAAGTAAACTCATTTGAGACCATGTGTTGAGAGCAGGGAAAATCGTATTTGCAGCAATAATAACTACGGTAATCAATGTTATCGCAAGCAATAAATATTTCACTGCTTTTTTCAAATCTGATGTCTTTAAAAAAAACATAATAATTAAGGCGACAAGAAATACAGCTATTACTTGTTTTGAATCGGACAATATTACAACACCAAAACACGCCAAAGAACTACCTACCTTAAACCAAAATGGCCATTCGCGTAAAACGAACAAAACATAAACTGCTGCAGTTAGCGAAAATGCACCCGCTATATGAGAACCCGCCCCCATATTCAGAAACAATCCCACAACATCATCACTATTATGACCAAGGACCACTCCTTGATAATACGATATAATGATGTGGATACTAACAATAACAATCAACCAAAATTGAAATCGTTTATAACTTGATTTTTTCCAGCGCACACTAGTCATTACAAATAGCAACATAAAAGGCTCTGATAACAGTAAAAAATCAAGTACTATATTTATTAGTCCTGCTCCATTAATAAGCGCACTAATAACCAACAACATTAGCAAGGATAAAAGGCCACCAATGAAGCCAACGGATATATTTTCCCTTACCTTAGTAAGGCTTAAGGAAAATAATATTGTAACCAGGAGAAAATGTAAAAAATTAACAACAGATGGTACGCCCATTGCTGTCAAAGTCCGAGAAAACATAGAAAAAAATACGACCAATAGTACCAAACTGGACAAGTTAATAGCATGATGTTTTGAGACAGGATTATGAACACCATCCTTCAATCGGAAATCACTTGCTTTCATACACCCCCCTAACAACACAACTCCACTTGTATTTTTTGCTTTGGTTCAGAGCTCCTTTTTTCAACCTAGAATATAACTCACCATCTGCTGCCAACTTAAGTATAGAATCACATAAATCTTGACTCACTTGATCTTCAGACTTATTTACGGTTTCAATTACACAACCACACTTTTCATCTACCATCACGCTCGGTCCACCTAAGTCAAGGCAGATCACAGGTAAAGCATGGGCTAAACTTTCAAGAACAACATTACCACTTGAGTCATGAAGACTAGGGAAAAGTAAAATATCATGCGCATCATAAATTGCACTCAACTCTTTCTGATTAACCCAAGATATCCAGTTTACAACATGTTCAATACCTTCAGCTTTAGCAATTTTTTTCCAAGCCCGTTCTTCTGGACCATTTCCAATCATCGTCAACTTTAGACTTGGTAGTTCTTTCAATGCTTTTGAAAAAGCTGGTAGTAGTAAGTGCCCCCCCTTCAAGTAAAGAAATCGACCTACATAAAGCACGTTAAATATATTGTCTTTATTTACTTCTATAGATGTTGCCTTTTTTTCAATTGGTTCTATACCAACTTCCAACTGAACTTTAACTTTATCGTGATAACACTCAGGAATAACATTTTTTGATTCCGGTGTTTTTGCATATATTGTTGTTGCCTTTCGGAATGTAAGCCTCATTAATGGATCAATGCGTATAAAGTAATTAAGACAATCTCGTATAAAATCCAATATTTTTCCACGAATAGGGTAACTTTTTCTTAATAAATAAGGCGCTTTCTCCCCTCCACCAAGCGGACCAAAGATGAACGGTATATTCAGCCCCCCCATAAAACTTGGCTGTCGAACAACACCAAACGTAATATGGTGCACCAAATCAAAATTTAAACTTTTATGCATTTCTTTTGCTACAGAATATGCACCAATTTGCCATAATAAATTATACGTTCGCACCCCGCGACCGCCTTTTTTCCACCATTTTAAATACGCAGGCAAATCATAATAAATAAAATAGAGATTCTTACACTTTAATTTTGAAACTTCCTCAACAATGGCTGTTTCATTATTAGCTCGAGTCAACACATGCACCTCATGACCTAAACGAACTAATTCAATAGCCCAATGCCAACCAACCCCTGGCTCTGATCCTTTATCAGGTTCACATGCATATGCGGAAAGTAATATTTTCATTTTCTTAAATACCAGAAAGAAACTTAATTAATTTCTGTCCAACAACTTTAGGATAAAAATCTTTAGCTCGTAGCTGTGCTAACTCTTTATATCTTTGCACTACACTTTTTTGAGTAGCAAACTCAATCATAGCCTCACCTAATTTAATCTCATCTTCTTTAGGCACAAGAACACCATATTTACCATCTTGTAATATATAACGAACACCTCCACCAGATGCATCCGTGCTAATTATAGGGCAGCCAACTGACATTGCCTCTGTTATTACCTGCCCAAAACCTTCTTCATTTGATGAAAGTACAAATGCATTTGCTTGGTTTATGTATAATTTAACATCTTCAATAAAACCACAAAGACAAACCTTCTTTTCAAGAGAAAGTGATTTAATAAGTTTTTTTAAATTCTCCATATCCGGTCCTTGACCAACAATAATTAGTTTGGAATCTACTACGGCTGAAACACTAGAAAATGCCTTGATTAACAACCCTATGTTTTTTGAAGGCACGAGCCTAGAAACCGTAATAAAAATAAAACTCTTCTTCTTATCACTTAGCCATGGATGTGTCTCGTTAGAATCAGAACCATCATAAGGTACGAGTACATTAGGTATCAATTCTACAGTCTTAGGGTTAATGTTAGTCATTTTAATAGCATCATCAACTGAAGATGGTGACACCCCATATGAAGCAGATGCATATTTATAAAAAAACTTTGAAAGCCACTTATTATTTTTCTTACTAATTTGATGTGACAGTTCGATAGGATGGTGATGTGTAATAATTAGTTTTCCATGTTTTTTCCATCGCGTAGTAATATAAGTAAATATTGCAATCAAATTAACATAGTTTGGGCCAGTTATCAGAAAATCAGGGGAGTCTTGTTCTAAATATCGTCTAAGTCCTAAAATTGATTTTATTCCCCTACCACCATCTAATTTAATAAACCTAACATTATATGGGAATACATTAACCGATTTTTTTGCATCCCCATTATAATAAAGAATATCTATATCTGTTACACCATTTTCCGTCAACGCCCATGATATACCTGAGAATGAAGCTGAAAATGCACCTCTTTCAACAGTATTTGTAAAAATAGCTACCTTCATTTAGTTTTATTCTCTTTAACTAATACACAGCTAATATTTGGGTCTAATGGTACACGTTTACCATAATATGAATAAGATATTATAATTTCGATTACATCTCGCAATACATATCCCATCCGTTTCTTAAAACTTGAGACATTTCCCGCCTTAGTTGGCCTATACGAATTTTTTGATGAATCAAGGTGAATATCATAATGACTGGATATTTGATTTATAATTTCCGGACTTAATACTGAAACATGAGTTACATCACGATATTGATAAAAACGACCAAAAGGACTAGCTCCATTAGGGAATCGTGCAAAAACCTTTCCGCCATCAATTAAGAGCATACTAATTGTTTTGAATAAATGTGGAAGTTCATCTATAGATATATGTTCAAGCACATCAAAAAGACATATCAGTTCAAAAGTTCCTTTATATTTACTCAGCAGCTTATCGGGATGGCCATGGTATACGATGTGTCCTCTTTCTTTAGCGCTATCAACAAGCGGTTCGATTATCTCCACACCAACTACATCATTGCCTTTATCTTTTGCCCAATCAAGAAATCCCCCTGAACCAAAACCTATCTCTAATATCCTGACATTTTTATCTATATTTAAATTTTTCAATTCATACAAATACGCGTCATTAGCAAAATCTTTTGTTACATTTTTGTCCCAGTTCTTCCAAGTAATATATTGTTTATAAAAGCTAGCTCTTGTGTTCCCCATACAACCTCCGACAATCTTTTCTAAAAGAGTAATATACTTTTCATATTACTCTCTTATATGGCATTTAAATACAAACGAGAGACTCGCCTATAGTTACTGAGAAAACTCTAATCCTAATATGAATATGCAATTTCATACATTATTCTTTAGCCTTTAATGGTTTTCCGATAACAGCACTACCGCCAACATCAGGCAGAACACAATATGTTACACCAAATTCTTTTGCAAATGTCCTCACAGCTTCTTTTGACCCTCTATATGTTTCATTATTATAATCATGGATCATAATATAGCCCCCTTCAGACAACCGGGGATAAAACCATACTAACCCCGCATAAATTGGATCATAAAGATCAGTGTCAAGACTCACAAAGCTAAATATTTCACCCTCATTACCTTTTGCCGACTCTGGAAACCAACCTTTATGTATACTTATATTTTCTGGAAACTTCATTTTAGATTTTACTAATGAAATACTAGTTTCTGAAAATTTATGTTGCATATCGCTATAGTTACTTTCACGATCACTTTTTGAGTCTCTTTCATCAAAGCCTTCAAAAGTATCAAAAAGATAGAGCTTCCTATCTGGGAAATTAAGATTAATAAGAGAAGAAAACTCACCCTGGTAAACTCCAACTTCAGCAACCGCACCTTTAGTTCCATGTTCATATATTTCTTTACTTAACAGCTCCAGTGTTGAATTACGAACGTAGTCCATACTTACTGACCATGGGCCATACATAAAAGATTCTAATCTTAAGGTACGATTTAATGGATTAAGATTCCCTTTAATCAAAAAATAATTGTAACGCTTACCAATGAATACTAAAGTATTCTGTACTATACTTTTTACAAAACCCTGTATTTTTCTCACAATAAACCTTCCTAAATAAAATTATAATACAATATTTTTTTTAAATATTTAATTAAATACAATGCATACTGATCATCAAACTTATTGTTTGAACGCCTGGCAATTTGATCACATAAATACATTTTTTCAATGGAGCTAATTAATTCTTTTGTCAAATTAAAATATTTTAGATAAGGATCACACTCTAAAATAAATTTTGAAGATAGTATTGAAACGTTGCTCCCATTAAATAAATATATTTTTATCCAATAAAAATGAAGTAAATCATATAAAGGTAAGTAATTTAACCTGGTGTCTTCCCAGTCAACTGGATATATATGTTTCTTGTTTATTATTATATTCCAAGGCGTAAAATCACCATGCACAACTACAACAGGAATCTTCTCTGTGTTTTTTATTGCTTTCAAGACATCTTTTATCAAACATTTAGTTTCATATTTAATACAATCTACCTCATTAACATCACTAATAAGTTTTTCTGCTTCATCTTTTACTGTGGTTAAAGCCCCAACAACATTTAGCTGCTTTAACCATACAAGGTGAGATGGTGATAATTTTTTAGCGCTCAATTTACCTTGGACTACAGATTGAACTGAAATTCCTCTATTAAGATTTATATACAAAGGCTCTGGTGCTAAATTAGGCTTTTCAATTGATAATTTTTTTAACACTTCAAATTCATGAAGTATATTTTTTGATGCATCTATACCAATGGGAACCTTCACGACACCGCATTTTTTTTTATTACTCATTTCCACCATTGAAACAACAGCTTTTTGAGTTAAACCTGGAGTACCTATATAAATAACAGGTATTAATTTTTGAGTTTCTGAATACCCAAGATGTTTCCAAGTATGAGTTAATGAACCAGCAACACCAAGTCCATTAACACCAGGCAATAAACCTAATATACCTACACGGTATGCAGTACGAATAATTAACCATTTTAATTTTGAAGAAAGATCGTATGGATACCAATCTTTTAAAATTGGATGACCATAATATGAATTTTGTGGGACAATCCAGCGAGGTCCATTTTTTCCAGAAATAACCCAAAAGCGTTCATCCAACTGTACATCCTTATCATTAAAGGCAATATGTACTTCTGATGAATATAACTTCCTTAGCATCAATGATAAAACATTTCTATCCATTTCTACGTTTCATCCTAACTGCCATATAATCAAGAATAGCTTTATTCACTTCGGAAACTACTTTATCTAATGATTGTCCAGCATCGATTACAACCCCATTATTCAGATTGCTGACAATATTTATATACTCATCTCTTTGACGAAAGGTTTCCTCAAAAGAAACTTCCTGCTTTCGTGTATGTATAACTTCAGCAGGAACATCTAACAAGATAACTAAATTAGGCCTAGGAATAAAATAACCAATAAATTTTGCAAACCATAATGGTAAGCTAAAGCGGTAACGTTTAGGGTCAACTAATAAATCATAATAATACCGATCAAACACAACAAAAGTAGACCTAACTAGCATTGGTCGTGTTTTTATAATATAACCAAACAAATAATCAAAAAGAAAATAAAATATTTTAATAAATGACAAAAGCCAACCTCTGTTATTTTGGGAGTGAGGGTCATCAATTGGCTTGGTATTTTGACTCATATTTTTACCTAGATGTGGTCGAAGGTGAAAATACTGTGTTTTTCTAAAAGCTGGTTTAAGATCAATTAATATTTTTTCAATAACACTACTTTTCCCGCAGCCATCGGGTCCAAGAATAGAAATATAAAGCCCTGATGGAGACAGTAATCGAAAAATTTTACGAATAAACTCATTATAAAAACTTAATAAAGAGAATGTTGATTTTTTATGAATAGATTGTTGAAGCTGCGGCAGAGACTTAATAACATTTTCCCAATTATTTGATACTACTGATGATTCTAATAATTCTACTTCTTCAGCCGACCAGAAATATTGTATTTCCTCTTTACAACCTTCAGGATCTTTTTCCCATTGATCTCTCAAATGAACAGTATGCTTAGGAAGTAAAACTTGTTTATCTATTTTTTTTAATAAATAGTAAATAAATTCATTTTTAGGTTTTGCCACATAAAACCCCTTACTCTTACCTTTGTTATCAACAGCTTCGACTCTATCTTGTAACAATTTTTCAGATGATAAAAAAAATCGGCCATTACGGAAATAATCACTACAAACGTCGGGATGAAGAAATTCAATTTTATTTTTATAGGTTGCTAGTACGTAATAATAAGCCGAGTGCTCATGCTGAAGACGTTGAACTAATTTTATATCACTATATTTATTAGAAAATACATATAACAATTCCTCCATCACAGGTAAATCGTCAGTTCTTACAACAATATCAATATCGCTATCAATGTTAGTCGGATATTTTCGAGTATCACCAACAACGACATAATCAATCTTATTTTTTTCAAGAAAACTAAAGTACTCGCTTGCGATATTCATATTAAATTTTCATTTCTCTTTTAAAGCTTATCAAAACAAAAGCAACTATACCTATTTGACTCAATAATGACCCTGCCATGACTCCGTTAAGCTCATAGTAATAAGCTAAAGGATATGCGCTTAGTACTGTAAATATACCGGACCAAAAATATGAAAAAAATAGAGGGCGCGTCACCTCAATAGTTCTCAAACCATTTCGTAAAGGAAGTCCCAATGATATTACAAAATAGATTCCTGCACACCAATACAACAAATAACCATAGCCCACAAAATCCTTACCATATATAAACCCAATCAAGAACTCAGGGTCGATTATTATCACACCACATAGAATGGCAGTAGCTGTAGTAGCAAATAAACCTATTTTAGTTAAATAATGGACTAATTCTTTTTTACCCTTATTATGAAGAATATAAGCTGCCCGTATTGGTACGATATTTTCAAGACCTAGAAATAAAATATGCACAATTCCCACTAAATTATATGCTGCTTTCATAGCACCAACAGCAGTAACACCCAAAACACCGCCTGCTACAATCATAAAAAGGTTTGCTGTACCCCAATGTAGGAACGTAGAGGCTATTAACCATTTTGAAAAGTCCCAATGATGCTTTATAACTTTCTTTGTAAATTTTATATCCCATTTTACGTTTTCTATAAAGAAGATACCAAATACGACTGCCAGTGCTGAAGTCGCAGCAATAATCCAAAGTGCGATTTCTGTATCAAGCTCCATTGTATTAGCAAGCCAGACAATAAGAGCAAGTTGTCCAAGATAACTTATTGCATCATTAATAAAAGCTAGTAATGGGCGTTGCTTTGTAAAAAAATATCGACGGAGAAAGTCTTGTAGCTGAAATACCAGCGCTGATACAGCTACCGGTAAAGCTAAGTCATGAATATTCCAATGTGGGGAAATCAATACTGAAATTTTTATTCCTGAATACAATAATAAAAAAGACAAGCAAGAAAAAACTATCTGCTGCAGTAATACTGTTCCATAATAGACAGGATTATCTTCATCATTTTGTTTCGGTCCTATACTCATCATTGGAGATAAAATCATTGACATTTGGTAACTGTTTAAAAATAATAGTGGCATCCAAACTAAAGTAAAAATACCAAACTCTTCTAAACCAAGATAACGAGCTAAAATTATTCCTGTTAAGAAATTAACACCACTAATCATCATTTGGTCAAGGATAGCCCAATTAATATGTCCATGCTTAAAAAGTAAATTAATCATAAATTCGGTATAAATAATAAAAATTTTTTAATTCAATTAAGTGAACTATTTTTGCTTCGCAAACCGGGCAAAAACAAACTCATCTTGAGGATTCATAACACTCTCGATATACATTTACTAAATTATTAAGCGCAGCTTTTTTCGAAAGTAGCTTCTGAGCAAGCAGACACCCTTTTAATTTTTGGGGATAATTTTTAGTATTTACAATGTTTTTTATAACATCTCTTGTAGTATCAATATTACCGTCCAGCCTATAACCACATCCGGTTTCAGTAACAATATCCCAAAAATTTGTTTCCTCTGATACTAAGACTGGCACACCAAAACTTACACTTTCTCGTAATGCTCTCGGATAGCCATCCCACCTAGACAAAAGTACTGAGTAGTCGGCACAAACAAGAGGTAAGTTAGATCCTTTCCACACATCTTTACCATATATTTTAATGATATTTTCTAGTTTATTGTCAGCAACTGCTTTACGTATTTTTTTCAGCCCTCCATTATAATCAGGCCCCATTAAATGAATTAGAATATTCGAATCTTTAAATTCATTTTTCATCAAGATACACATATCAATTAACCTATCAATTCCCTTAAGGTAATAATCTAATCTACCCCAATAAACTATATTTATCGTTTCACTTGAATAAGTATCACACTTGATTGCGGTTTTATCAGAAGCAATGTCGTCTAGAAGATTCGGTTCTTTTACAACATATATTTTCTTTTTATAGTTAACAGCAAATTTCTTTTCAAACTCTGAAAAACAAATCAAACCTTTACATCTTGAAATAACAAATTTACCGACTGTACGTAAATATAGCCTTTTTAGGAAAGGTATAAATTTAATGACAAGTTTTTTTCTATAGGATATTTTAGATTTATGGCTATCATCTAAAGAGTTAATATCTGGCTCCTCATAGAACAACTTATTATTTAAATTATAGTAATTAAGCTGTGAAGACGGTGATATCAAATAAGGAATATTATTAACAATCAGCAATGTGAACCAGATCATATGGTTACCACTCATCAATCCCCGTATATGTGCAATATTAATATTATTATCTGTGATAATCCTCTTGAATTCTTTGTACTTATCAAAAAAACTTAATTTATTAAGGCTGTAGACGTTTACTTTGGGATCGTGAAGATCACCAAAGTGTATGACTGTTACATTACATTTATCAACAAGATTGTCTTTTAAGAACTTGACATCGACACACACACCGGTCCCATCTATATTATCTGTTAATAATAAAACATTCATAAATATCCTCGTGAAATACAGCAGTCATTAACAACATGTAAGACAAAATAAAAACTTTAAGTACTTTTATTTTAATTGATTAACTTCAATCAATTTAAGCTGGCGATTAAGAATGCGAAAATAATATAGCGATTCGAAATAAATTTAGTTTTACTGACATTTGGTAGCAATCAACAACTAAGATTATTTCTCATACCAATAAGTTTAATAAAAGTGAACAATGCATTTAATTCCAGTGTAAATTATCAACAACAAAACCCCATGGTTGTTACAGTCTGTAAACCCTATATTAATTTATGCTTTCTTTGGTAATGCGCTTATCTTCTACGCTTATATAAGATTACGAGTTAGCTAATGAATACCTCAATATGCAACTAAGTTAATTTTTATTTACTTTGAAGTTAATTTTAAATATTCTTTTAAATCATCTGGCGTACCAATCCCATGCATATCATTGGCATTGATATTATAAATTCCAATTTTAGCATCACTCTTAATTGCATAATTATAAGTTGGACATGTGTAAAACTCATTATTCACTCTGTCATTTTCTACTATCATATCTATGGCTGAATCAACAAATACCCTTCCCTTGCTATAAAAATATATACCTACAGTTGCATATTCTGATATAGCTTCTTTTTCCTTCACCATCATCACATAGCCTTCATCATCAATTTCAGCAAAAGACCATTTTGGATCTTTATACTTATCGATAAAAGTTAATATTGAACCATCTAAGTCACGACTTAAACAATCATCTATAAAGTACTTTATATTTAAATCTACAATTTGATCTGAGTTTGCAATTAGTAGTGGTTCATCATTATTTATTAAGCTTCTTGCATACAAAACCGTGCAGACTGTACCTTCTGTTAACTTATCTATAGGAATAAATACAACATTATATTTTTGTTGTATATTCTTAACCATTTCTTTTTCTGCTTCTAAATGCTCTTTTCTTGCTATTAATATATATCGAGCATTATCATATGAAAGATTTTCTAATACTCGAACAATCATCGGTTTCCCTAAGACGTCAATAAATGGTTTTGGCTTTTCATAATTCGCATCCACAAATCGACTACCCAAACCAGCCATTGGAATTACAATATTAATCATTTGTCTGGTTCCCCTAAATATTTGTCATTCTTTGCTCCAGGCAGTTTTACAACTGTATTAACAGTATCTTCTAATGCTTCAAAATCAGTTGCTTCAAAGGGCTCAATGATTATTATTGAGCCCGCATTATATTCAACCCCATTCATTTTTACCCTTCCTGAAACTATTACTGTTATTTCAGTAGCTTTTTTATGATAATGTTTTGGATCAACATCACCTTTTTGATATTTTTTTACGGCTACCTCAACGTCTTGAGTATTAAATAGTGTAGGTATAAAGTCACCAATAAACCAACCATTAGTCATATCATTTATATTACTAGTTTTCATTTCGGAATATCCAGATATGCTCTTAGTTCCAGCATTTTACCGTTCGACCACTCTATAATATCGACACCTTTAAGCTTTTGTTTATCTAACTGCAAATCAAATTCTATTATTGTATTATTGCCGTCTAAAAAAATATTTTTCTCAGAAAAAGTTAATTTCTCACATGAATCAAATATTCCCTGAATTGTTCTTATTGCATTATTTTTTCCCTCAACCCTTATTACAACAGGATCCTCAAGAACAAATTCATCATCGAGAAGTGATTCGATTGTAGTAATATCTTTATCATTAAATGCTGCGATGTATAACTTCGTTTTATCTATTGACATTCAACACTCCTTTCGTATTCCTTTATTTTTTGCGGATTATAAAAAGTATGATAATTTTTACTTTCTATATGATATACCCCTAATTTCTTAGATGTTAAAATCAATTCATTATAAACAGGAGAGATATAATAAAGATTATTTACAGAACTATCTTTTTTTATCATTTCCATAGCTGCATGAACAAACATTTCCCCACTTGAAAAATAATAAAAACCTGCAATAGCTTCATTACTTATAGGTTTCTTTTCAGCAGTTTCAATAACTTCATTTTTTTCATTTAGTTTCACAAAAGACCATCTAGGATGTATTGACTTAAAAGTAATAACTCCTGCATCATATTTCTCGAGTGCAATCAGGGCATTGTTTATAGAAATATCTAGATATTGATCTGAATTTGCAATTATAAGTGGTGTGTTGTTGTTAATCGATTCTATCGCCATTAAAACACTACATGCAGCACCTTTTGTAGGACTACCAATTTTAATAATTTCACACTTTTCTGAAGTCAATATATTAAGAATGTTATCCAAATGAAATTTTCTACAATCATCTTTATTAACAATAAAAATATAATTAATATCTTTATCTATTTCTTTAAAATTTTCAAAAAAGAGTTCTATCATCGTCTTTCCACTAACCTCAATTAAAGGCTTGGGAAACTTGTATTGTGCATCATCAAAAAACTGGCTTGTCCCAACCATAGGTACGACAACATTCATCATTTCATCTCCCCCTCATATCTTTTGATATTATCCATAATGTTATCGAAATTTACTTCATCAACTTTTTCAACTTGCATAACCCAAGCCCCACTTGCTTTAGCTGCTTTAATTCCATTTTCATTATCTTCTATGATCATGCATTCTTCAGGTTTCAAGTTTAGCTTTTCCATTGCAGCTATATACATATCTGGCTCTGGTTTAGGGTTTTTTACATCCTGCGCAGAAAGATAAAAATCCAAGTAATTAATCAATGAAGATTTTTCCATCATTATTCGTACACTGTTAATTACTGAGTTTGAGCATACGCCAATTTTATACCCCTTATCTTTTAACTTAGATAAAGCATATTCATGGTGAAACACTGGCTTACATAAAGCATGCACTAGTTGAATTGTGTAAATTTGCTTCATCTCATTAATAAATTCATGTAAAGCAACAGGTAAACCTTGTTCTACTGACAACATTTCTAATTTAATTTGAGTTGGCAGACCATCATAGGTAACTAAATGATCATATCTGCTAATATTCAACCCGAAAAGCCCCAGTGCTTTATTCATTGCTTCAAAATGCCAATCTTTAGCCTCAATAAGAACTCCATCCATATCAAATAATACTGCTTTTATTTTAGTCATCAAAAAATTCCTTTGCCTCTATTGGTTTATCAGTGCAAATCATAAGACCACTTGCACTCATTTTTTTTTCGACTTTCTTATAATCAAGCCATTCGGATTTATATTTTCTACCATGTAATTCTGGTGAAACTATACATACTTGCTTTTCATTATCAATATGTTTTAATATTTGCTCTTCAGAAATCCAATGTTCTCTAAATTCATCCATCCACACACCTTTTACGTCATGATAAAAAGATGGTTGAGATTCAAATTCACTTTGTCGGGTAAAAGTATTAATACCACTTCGTAAATAACCAAGTCCGTCTGGTACAGACATATCAAAAACAAAATAATTAGTTATTTCAAAGTCTTCCAATGCTTGTTTTAATTTAATTTGCAGACCATCAGACTTAATATTTATAGCCAAAGGCAAGCTATTATCGAATTTATTATATAACTCAAAAAATGAATCTAACTTCATAGAGTGGTTGTCGGCAATATCATGAGAAATAACTAAATCCCCCATATAGTCTCTTATATCTGTTTCAACACCAAACCCTAATTCAAAACTACGAGCAAATGCAGCTTTTGAATTTTTATCATTGTTATTTAACCAATAATCCCGATGCGATAATATTTTCATAGTCACAAATTATTATATATTACTTAAAAACATATAAGTTCTACACAAACCTATCGAACTTACAGTATTTTGTGCGTGTAACTCTAGCTGTTGTGTTAGATGATCTCGCATATTATTTACACTAAGCGAGAGCGTTCCTACAAGTATTATTGTAAACACAATAGAAATAATAATGATTAACTGGTGTGACTGGGTCATTTCAATAGCCTACTGGATTCATCGATTGCCAACGCCAAGTATCTTCACACATTTCGTTTAAGGTTTCTTCTGCTTGCCAATTTAATTCTTGTTTTGCTTTACATGGGTCCGCATAACACGTAGAAACATCTCCTTCTCTTCGATCAACAATTTCATAGTCAACTTTTTTCCCGCATACTTTTTCAAATGCAGCAACCATTTCTAAAACAGAATAACCTATACCGGTTCCAAGATTGTGAACTATTACTCCAGGCTTTTCGTTTAACTTTTTCAATGCGCTAATATGGCCTTTTGCTAAATCTACAACATGAATATAGTCGCGAACACCGGTACCATCTTTTGTTGGATAATCATTTCCAAAAATATTTAGCTTTTCAAGTTTACCCACCGCAACTTGTGAAATATATGGAATAAGATTGTTTGGAATACCATTCGGATCTTCACCGATCAAACCACTTTTATGCGCACCTACCGGGTTAAAGTAGCGAAGATTTGAAATATTCCATTCACTATCTGATTTATAAATATCTTGAAGAACTTCTTCAATTATTAACTTAGAGCGTCCGTAAGGATTGATAGCTGACAGTGGTG